>ERZ1292632.26-Hain-H43-01um-R2-26-length-140853-cov-29_pt1 | contig 140853 bp, 151 predicted proteins | sample MGYA00564407_ERZ1292632 | MGnify/ENA primary metagenome ERZ1292632 (study PRJEB36523, sample SAMEA6512637) | groundwater metagenome | collected 2019-01-08 | study: AquaDiva: Metagenomics assemblies of 32 groundwater samples | reverse complement strand
AATGAATCCATCCGCCACAAACAGTTTGCTCATGAACCTAAACTGCTCTGCGATCGACAGTCTTCCTTTGTCACGTGGACAGCTAAGATCGCCGCACGATCCGCTACCAAAAGCAAGATCGTGATAGTTGTGGTACGCACACCCTCGACCGTCAGCACGCCGAAAACATGGGCTCACCACACTTCACGGCGAGCGGACACAGGCTTCTGTCAGTAACCATCTTCGAGCCTCTTCTTCACAGCGACATTCTTCCTGCTGTACTCGTCATACAGTTCGTTCGCGTCGATCCCACTAAGAACACAGACTTCAAGCAGGAATGCGAACGCGTCGCCCAATTCTTCGACGTAGTGAGCTCGATCGAAAGTACGATCGTCCGTCAGGCGGTGCACTTTGTTGCGCAAGCAAAATGATGCTTCCATAAGCTCTTCGATAAGATTCAAGATCGTCTCACGGATCAGCCGCTGGCCCGGTTTCGTCGTCAGGTCGACCGGAAACTCTGGCAGCTTGTCGTGCTCACGGAGCATGTCCATGAACGTCCGTTGGAGGACGAACGCTCTGTCGAGCTTGTCGCTGCTCAGTCCACCCACTCAGGCGCTCCCTTCGCGCTCGTCACGACGACACGACCGACGTTCGTGTCGAAAGTCCAGACGTCGGCCCACGGATGGTTACGAAAGATGTAGTCGACAGTCCCTTCCTCCTCGAGACCGCTTCCGACGAAGAAACAGAGGAGACCGCGGTTCATCGAGACGAGCTTGCGCATCCCGACCTCTGAGACCTCGATGTCTTTCGTCACGAGGATGCGATCGTACGAGGCGTTCTCTCTCACGTGTTTCGTGAGGTCGCTGCCCTTCCGAGCCGTCGCGACCTTGAAGACATTATCCTTCAGACCTGGGAACACAGAGTTCCCAAAGATGAGGACCTCATCACGCTTCTTGACGTCGAGGACCTCGTCATATCCGTCATGCATCCTGAGCTCCTTGTTTCGCATCACGTCTCTCCCGATGTGCATTCAAAATTTGCGCCATCCATTTCAGCGACCCGACATACTCGTCGACCGGTATCGATTCGATCGCGTGCTCTCTAAGTAGCTCCTCATGGGCGCACAGGCGCCAAAGGTCACCCAGCGATGATATCGGCTCCATCGGACCGTGCTGCTCTTCGAGAGAACGAGAGACGTACTCATCGACGATCCTATCGGCCATCAAGAAATGTCGCTCATAGACATGCATCGATCCGGCCGTGTGGAAATACGACCCAAGCTCGAGACTGGACATGCTCTCTCTCAGCTCAAGCATCATGCACTCTTGGAGCAGGGTGAACGAGAACAGGTCATACGGTAGCCCCCAGATCACATCGTTTGATCGCATGTTTGCATGGAGATAAAGCATACCGTATCTGATGAAGAACTGGAGCGACAGGGTACACGGAACATCTTTTGATCCGACGTATGTTGCAGCGCGCTGGTCGACCTGATCGTTGATGAGCATGACAGCACGGCGTGAGTCAGGATCGTCGATGAGCGTCTTCTTGCATGTCTCCCACTGGCTCACAGGATCGTCACCGTGGATCCAATACTTCTTGCCCATCAACCTAAGACCGTATGCTGAGTTTAGATGTTCTCCGTCGTCGGAGAAGCTCGCCATCCTCCTGTTGTAGTAGAGCATGGTCTTTAGGTCATTCTTCCCCTGCCAGTACCAGAGGAACTCTCCGACCCCGAACGCATAGCTCGGGTCACGGGCAAAACTTTTGATCAACCGATGCCTCGGGTCGTTCAGCTGGAGCGTAACGACAAGCTCTTCTTTGATCTTCGATCCACGCGGAGCACACATGAACTGTGGATGAGTGTTCACATTCTTCACCACGTTCAGATAGAGATGATCGAACGTCTCCCTCTCGCACGTCATCATCTCGCCACCTCATCGACCAGTCCATCGATGACAGATCTGTCGAGACTGTATGCTGCGGAACACGCGTGACCGCCGCCGCCACGAGCTTCGGCGAACCTCGAGCAATCGAACTTCTCGTCGAGCGATCGAAGGCTGACGACACGATTGTCGAGATCGACCGCAGCTGCAAGGTCGATGGGATTCGCGCGCAGCGCTTCATGGAGCAGATATGACACGTGTTCGTTGGCGATGATATATCCGACCCTCAGACCATCGACCACACGAAGCGTGACTCGCTTGAGCATCTTCTCGATGTACTTCGAACGCTTCTCGATCGCGATGTCGATCGTCTCCCGCTCTTTGAGAGACCACGCTACATCGGGCTCATCCAAGAAACGGTCGACGAACCGACCGAACCCAACCGTCTTCATGAAGATCGCAAGCTCGTCGGAGTGATAGCTGGTGTTCTGCCACCGATCATGATCGTCGACGAACTCGACGAGCGGTCCGATCTCCTCAAGTTCGATTGCGAACCTCTCATACGACATCTCAAGAAACCTCTTAAACAGGAAGCTGGCGCAGCGTGAGCTATCGATCGTGCACCACGATCGACCGACCAGACCCATCGCTGTCTTGTGGTGGTCGACGACAACGACATTCCCACGCGTCTCAAGCCGTTCGATGATATCAGAAGAATGCGGCGTAACATCGACGAAGAAGACGAACCGATCCGAGCTGTCGAAGATGTCCGGATTCTTCCTCACGAACTTATCGACGCCGGACGGCGGCACCTTACGAACATTCTGACGATCACCGCCAGCCAGGACGAACACGACCTCCGACGCGGCACCGTCAAGACATCCCGCGTGCGTAACAAGGATGGCGTTCGAGATGTCTTCAGGAACTATCATTTTTGCCTGTCGTTAGTTTTCGAGGCGTCAAGATCGCGCAGGATCTCTCGCTCCTCATCAGAAAGAGACATCACGATCCGACCAGGAAGAAGCCTGTCCGGTATCTCCTCGCCGCGCTCGATGGCTTTTCTGATCGCCGTAGCATGCGGATTCCCGATCATGTAACCCTTTGTGATGGCTATCGAGACCAACTTCTCGAACACGGATCTAGGAGTCATCATCGCAGTTCCTGAACGTCAGACGTCCGTTCTCATCGCGAGGTGGCCATTTATCATCGAAACCGCAGAGGTCGCAGCGAAGACCATCGAGCATCTTCTGTCTGCCGTACCCGTCATCGTGCATCCACTGGTACGGACGAGCATGTCCATGTTTGCACAAGCCAGACTCGACCAACTTCTTTCGAAGGACCTCGATCTGCCTGTCCGTCCTCACATCGTACTTGTTCTTCCGTTCGATCAGAGCGAGCAGTTCTTTTTCTACTTTCTTCATGGCTTCTTCATCTTAGCTATTCTAATCCAGCTACCGATCGGATCGTCGGGATCGTAACCGGTCCTCCGGTTGTTGTGATGACATCTGCAAGACGATCGTGTTCCGCGATCGGTGAGACAGTCTCCATAACGGATCGGTGTCCCAACCGGTCCAGAGAGCATCGTGTGACGACCGAGCGGATGTCCACAGAATTGATATGTGCCAGCACAACCGCCCATGCGGCGCGCCACACAAATATACCAATCGGAGTCATCATCGTCCATGGATGACACCCTACCACAGACACGTCACCGTGGCACGACTAAAGCTCGCAGACACCAGACCGACAGGACCGCCCCTCCTCCTGTCCGATCGCTCCAGAGCTCCCCAAGGCATGCGAGAGGGCCTCATCGATCCCCAGAGGAGTGAGGGGTTGGTCGCTCCTCGAGCCCTCTGGATAAATCGTGACACCCTTCAGCTCAGGGAAGTACTCCATGAATAGATCCGAGAGCTCGTCCATCGACGTCCCCTGCCTCGCGTTCAAAGTTTTTGACACGGCATTGTCGACATGCTTCTGACACGTCCTCTGCATCTCGAGATGATCGCGGATCGAGAGCTCGTGGGCGCCCTGGAAATGTTCGACGTCACGTCCCTCCACAACGAAGCGACCGAAGAGCGGATGCACGACGACATCGACCTTCAGCTCATCGCCATCGCGCCATCGACGCTCGTAAGCGGCCGCGAACATCGGTTCGATCCCAGACGTCACGTCGCAGACCATCGCCGACGTCCCGGTGGGAGCGATCGTCAGGTTGGCGCAGTTCCTGACGCCGTGCTGCCTGATCGCGTCCCTCAGGCTCGGCTTGAGCGTCTTGGCGAAGCCGCCCTTCAGGAACTTCTCGGCATCGAACGCTGGGAACGGACCCTTCTCTTTGGCGAGGTCAATGCTGCTCTCGTACGCGGTCACCTTGATGAAGTTCATGACGCGATCGACCGTCTCGAGGCCCTCGGCGGAACCGTACCTCTGCCCGAGCATCAGGAGCATGTCATGGAGACCCATGATGCCCAGACCGACACGGCGAAGCGCGCTGCAGGCCTCCTTGATCTCTGGCAGCGGATATGAGTTCACCGTCAGGACATCGTCGAGGAACCGATGTCCGAGCTTCACCGATCGCTTCAAGAGCTTCCAATCGATCTCACCGTTGACGATGAACCGAGGAAGGACGAGCGCTCCTAGGTCGCAACTCTCGTACTCGGACAGACCGACCTCTCCACAAGGATTGGTGCTTATTATGTTTTTGTGGTACCAAACATTCGACATCCTGTTGAAAAGATAACCGTTCAACAGGCCCGGCTCTCCCGTCTTCAGGGCGTTACCGACGATCTTCTGCCAGACATCGACGGCCCGCAGCGTCCCAATCGTCCGGCCGCGGTGTTTCAGCTCCAGCTCACCGTCGACCTTGACCATTTCGAAGAACTTCTCTGGATCGTCGGCGAACCACACGGAGACGTTCGCGTTGTTGAGTTGGCCGAGATCAAGCTTCTTGTCGAGGAACTCTATGATGTCGCCATGGTTGAGAGCGAGAGCGAACATCAGAGCCGTGCGACGCCCACCGCCGGCCTTCAACCGTTCGCCGGCGGCATCGATGATCTCCATCGGGCTGACGGCGCCGGTCGCCGTCCCCTTGTGCCCGGAGATCTCACTTCCTCGCGGCCTGACAGGACTGAAATTTATGCCCAGCCCGCCGCCGGTGCCGCATATGACGATCTCGTCGTACACCGCCTTGCCCCATCCCTCGCGGCTGTCGCTGATCGGGGCGACGAAACAATTGAGAAGTTGCCCCTTCGGGCGGCCGCTGCCGTACCATATCCGGCCGCCGGGCATGAACAGGTTCGACTTCAACAGGGCGGAGAATTCCGTCCTGTATCTCATCACGTTCCCGTTCGTCTCGGCCGCGGCGATATGCGCCGCGACCCTGTCGCATGCCTCCGCGAAAGACTCCTGATCGTGCAGCGCGTATCGTTTTTGGAAGATCTCAAGAGCCAAGCCCTTGGGTTCGTACAGGTCGAGCATATCGATTCGACCCCTTCTACCTGTCGTCCGCGCTTTTGGCGAGCTTCGAGTAACGATCCTGGATCATCTTTTGCATCTCTTTCGTGTCGCCCATCATGATCTGCAACGGGTTCTCGGACTGATCGAGGACCCTGACCTTGACCGTCGCCGGACGGAGGAGAAAATTGAAGACCATCCCATCGTCGCCGAGCCTGCTCTTCGCGACGAAGAGACGTCCGGTTCCGTTCTGCTTGTCCTCCATCTTCCTGCTGATCGTCATGATGAGATCGCAGACGGTCGCCTTCGCGTACGACTCGGCGATGGACGAGAGCGTCACGACGTCATCGTTGAGGCCGGCTCTGTTCGTCTGGTCGGCGGTGACGACAGGGATATTGAACTCCTGTCCGATCGCCCTGAGCTCCTCGTACACACCCTCGAGCTCATGGCGTTTCTCACCGTAGCTTCGTGTCCCTCTAAGAAGATCCGCATAGTCGAGGATAAGACAGTCGGCCTTGAACTCCTTCGTCTGCTCGAGCTTCTGGAGATGCGACCGGAGCGTCTGCGGGGTCGCCATCTTCGTCGGCCACTCCTTGATGATGAGCCTACCTTTCGCTTTCCTGCCGATGATCTCTCTGACCTTCTCCTCGTTGTCCGGTACCTCATTGATCGCGATGCCGGTATAGTACGAGTCAGCTCTCAGACCGATCTTCCACTCCGCCATCTCCAGCGTCACGTAGAGCACGTTCAACCCTTGCTCGACTATCGAGCATGCAACGTTGACGAGGAACATCGACTTGCCGGCACCCGTCGGAGCGATGAACGTCGTCAACGTACCACGTTCGAGTCCTCCGTTCAAAACCTTGTCGATCGGAGGCCAGCCGGTCGCGATCGGTTGTCTGATGTTCTTCTTCACACGTGCCGAGAGGTTATCATTGTATTCGTGCCCAGCGTCACGGGGCGCGCCCCTGTTCAACGCGTCCTTGACGATGCGGTTGATCGAGTCATAATCCTTCTCGTCTACCTTGTCGAGGCACTGCGACATCGCCCTGATGAGCTCCTGACGCCTGCAAAACTCCAAACTATTATCTTGGATGTACCGCATGTCACCGTTGAGCGGGTTCGACTTGGATCTCGCGAGGAACTCTCTCGCTTGCGTCATGAGTATATCGTCGGAGCTGGCATCCTCATCCTGCCGCAGCATGATTTCGATGAGCTCGATCGACGGAGACTCACGATACTTCGAATGATGCTCAAAAACCTTCTTTGTGATCTCCTGGAGGTACAAGAGGCTGAAATACTTGGGATCGAGGACATCAGACATCTGGTCGGCATACGCACTGTCTTGGATCAACGCCTGCAGGATTTTCTCCTGATGTGTGCGTCCGAATTCAGAGAATAGGGTCTTGGTCTCAGATGTCTCCATCGAGCTCCTTGGTCAAGTTTTTTGTCCTGATCGATTGTTCTTTGAACGTAGACAGGAGGTCGTTATCGGCGATCTGGATCCCATCCCTCACGAACGAGAGCCTCACGTCGAATGCATTCACGCCCACGTTCGACGACAGCGCAGATCTCATCGATCTGGCGGCGGCCGGCGACATCGTCGGCGAGGAGAGCTGCATCAGCTGCATGTTCTCCTCCAGCTGGTCGAGCCGGTCGAGCATCGATTTATATCTAGCGCTCTTGGCGACGTTTGTCTCGGCGTGCGAGATAAGATCCGCCAGCGTTGCCGGGCGCTCGGCGAGGAACGGGAACAGCTTCACGACGGTCTTCGTGCCGAAACCGCCGATCCCTTTGATATTGTCGCTCGAGTCGCCGACAAGCGCCTTCATGAAGATGAAGTTCTCGGGGAGGACGAGGAACTTCTCCGTCACTTGGGGCTCGCCGTAGTAGAGCTTCGTGATCGGATTGTACACGGTCGTGCGCGCGTCGACGAGCTGCATGAAATCTCTGTCCGATGACACGATCGTCTTCCTGTCACCGTCGAGCACGTGGCGCGCGATGTACGCGATCGCGTCGTCGGCTTCGCAGTCATCAACCGTCACCTGGAGGACGCCGAGCATCCGCATGTACTTCTTCGTCATCTCGTGCTGGCGCTTGAGGTTGACGAAATCCCTGTCGGCCGAGCCGAAATCGTACTCACGGTTCAGGCGAACCTTGCGTCCTGCCTTGTACTCGCTGTAGATCGTCCGACGGCGACGTGAGCCACCCTCGCCGTCCCAGATCACGATACAGATGTCAGGCTTGAGCTCCCTCACGAGCGACTTGATACCACGGATCATTCCGACGGTCCCACCGACCGACTCGCCGTTCGAGTCGAGCGTCGGGTTGACGACATAATGCCTGATGAAGAAATTGCTAGCATCAAAAATCAATACAGATCGCGTCAATATTTCTTACCTTTGCGAAGATTATCTTTGAACCACAAAGGTTGAAGATTCTGTAACGAATTAATTTCTGATACTGAAATTTCTTTATTAAACGCAACTATTGGCTTCTTATGATCAATTTGCCACGTTCCTTCTCCTTTTCCATGGTTCTTCCATGTCATTCCCGAAAGAAAAAGCTGTTCTAGATGCAACTTCAACTGTTCAGGAGAATAGCCCAACTGTTCGCAGGTGTGATTTTCTTTCTTTCCACCGATCTGTTTTAACGTTCTCAACAGCATACATCTCATCATTCCGATCAGTTTACAGCGTGCTGCATATGAATCACGATCTTTTATCCATTGATAGTTTTTATCACCACTGATAGCAGGTCGCGGTCCTCTAAGTTTTTGCCTATGTTCTTCCGAGAAGACTCTTCCTGTATTTGCTTTAGATATATTTCTTCCTACAGAAGGATCTCGTTTCATCCCTCTGTGTTTTTCCGCACGTTTCTTTTTTGTCTCTTCAGACTGAACTCTTCCGATTCCGCACTGCGAAATTTTTTGTCTCGTTTGTTGAGACATCGGATAGAGATGAAAACATCTCTGTGAACAAAACTTACGTTCACGGTGTCCACAAAACATTTTACTACAATTCTTGCATCTTAGCTCTTTTATCACAAAACCATGCCTCACGGTTTCTTCTTCGCGGCCGACCTCGCGGCCATCTTCGCAGCAATATCGGCCCGCCGAGCGGCCAGTCCAGACTGTCCTGTCGGCACCGTCGATTTGGTCGAGACCGTCGATGATGTCGGCGTGGGACCGAGGACCGTCGATCTTTTCGCTGCCGCTCTCTGCTTCTTGATCGCGCCGAGATCGCTCTTCGGCTGGACACCCGTCGCAGGCTTCAGAGAGGGTTTCTTGAAGAGCGGGTTTTGCGGACGTCTCTGGCCACGCATCTTCGAATGCTTGATCACCGACACGCCGACCATCTTCCCAGGGTAGTACGTGCGGTAGGCATCCTTGTCACGCAGGAACACCTTGACGAACCTCTGGTAGAAGTTCACCGGATTACGGATCTCAACGTTCGGATCCATCCTCCGGAGGATATCGTTGACGAGCGGGTACGCGTGTTGCTTCTCTCTCGTCTTCGGATCGAGGATCGCCTCGAGCACCTGTACCTCTGCCGACGTAAGGCGCTGGAGGTCGATCCCATGCATCTTGCCCCTCCACTCCCTACAGAGCACAAGCACCTCTTTGAAGCGACTCTTCGCCTCATAAGAGTTGTACGTGAAACGGATGAACGATCCGGCTGTGAAACGCGGCATCCAAGGCATCGTATCAGACTCCGGTGAACCACGTCAGATGGATCGGGAGGCACGGCACGACGCACACCCAGAGGTCATGCTGACATCGTGGGTTGACCGGGCGCGCCCCGAACAGCTTGGTGAGATCATCGTAGCTATCGGCTGAGACCCTGGCTTCGGAACCGACAGCGACATCCACGAGATACGTCTTCTTCCAGTACGCCCCGATCCACATGTCCTGCGGTTTGAGCTCGAGCTTGGTGATCATGCAGCGGTCTCCTCTTCGACGACCGACTCGACGTCCATCAGGGACTCAGGGTCGATCGCAGCGTCTTTCGGTGTCGTCCCGTACCTGACTACCATCTCTCCCTCGATGAGGTCTCTGACGTGATCTGAGAGGCTCTGGTCGGCCGCCAGCACGTTGTGCCACCCCGATTCCCTGAACTTGAGCTCTCCCTCGTGGCCCGGGACGTTCGCCATGACGCACCAACCGCCGCGCTTCTCGATCTTCTTGGACTCATGGAGCACGGTGAACCACGACCCGATGTCATCGATGCCCTTGTCGAACCGGATGTCGAAGTAGCACCTCCGGTGCGGCGGGCCCAGGCGCGTCTTGATGCATTTCGCGAGCGTCTTTATCCCATCGACCTCGGTACCGTCGCCGGTATCCTTCAGCTTCGTCGACTGGCTAAGCCTGATCCGCACAGATGCGCAGAATGGAATCGCCTTCCCACCAGGAGTTGTTAAAGGATCTCCATAACTTACGCCTATCTTTGTGCGCAACTGATTCGTAAAGACGAGCGTCACCCTGTCTTTGCCGACAGAATCCGTCAGCATCCGGAGGCCCTTCGAGATCGTCCTCGCCATCAGACCGATCGAGTTCGTCGGATCGAAGTTCCCCTCGAGCTCCGCCGCAGGCGGGGTCGCCGCGACAGAGTCCCAGATGATGAGGACTGGGCATTTGACATCCTTCGCCCTGGCCATCGAGATGCACTTCGAGATGTGCTCGAAAACGTTCTCGATCGTCCCCGGCTGGAGGTAGACGAGGTTCTTGAGGTCCACTCCGACCTGCTCCATGAAGCTCGGGTTCGCCGCATTCTCCGTGTCGATGTAGACCGCGATCCCACCCTTCTTCTGGACGTTCGCGACGAGATGGGCACAGATGAGCGATTTGCCCGATGCCTCCTCGCCGGAGATCTCCGTCAGCTTGCCGGCCGGCACGCCCCCATCCCTCCTGTTGCTGATGCAATAATCGAGGAGGGTCGAGCCCGTCGAGATGAACTCTTTCACATCGGTCGGATTGTCCTCATCGTAGGCGAGGTTCCATGCGACCTTGTCCTCGCCGTCCTTGTTGAAGGTCTTGATGAAACTCCTGACGAGCTTGCCAACGTCGATAGGTGCTCCATCGGAAACGGTGACCTCAACAGTCTCCTCTTTCCTTCTTCTCGCCATCGTCAGATCTCCTCGAGCCTGAAGACGAGCTCATCGACCGGCACATCCCGCATACACACTTGCTCGATGAGCATGACGGCACTGTTCTTCTTCTCCAGGCCAAAGAAGTTCTTCGACAGCATCATCCTCGGGGGATCGACGCCCATGTCGTACACTGTGACCGACACCGCATCGACATACTCTGACAGCTTCACCGCAATATTCTCAGGCAGGTCGTACTTCGCGTCGTACATGTGATCGCCGAACGGGTTCGTACAGTCGAACTCCATCTCGCCGTCGATCGAACACTCGACGAGCACCTGAGGGTCGACGAACAGCATCCCAGGCGTGATCGGCATCGACCACGGCCGATCGCCGATCATGATCCCTCGATTCCTTACCCTCTCGATCTCTACAAAACCGGTCTCGTCACTCGATGAGACCTTCACATCGAGACCATCGAAGGCCTGCGACAGACCTCTTAGGGTATAATACTTCCCTGCGACGATAGCTTCCGCCCTCGTTCCCATCTTTCACATCCTTCCTCTGTGGTTTCGTCTACTGGGAGCTGGCGAGCTCTTCGAACGCCTCGTCGATCGTCTTCTTGCCGGTCAGCTTCTCGGCGTTGTTCGACGGCGCAGTCCTATGCTCGCTTCCATCGGTGTCGGGCTTCTCCTTGGAACCGGCAGGAGCGGCGCCGCCGTTCACGAACGTCATAAACAGCTTGTGGACCTCTTTCGACGGGATCTCGGGATAGACCTCATCGATCGACGGGACGGCATCGAGGAGCTTCTGCGCGTCCTTCTTGTCGGGCATCAATTTCGTCGGCTTCTTACGCTCTTCGGTGTCGACGTTGTGGAACGTCGTCTTGTTCCCCTTCTCACCGGGCTTCTTGTACGAGACGTGGACGTCGTGGCCGGCGAGCGGCGACACGAGGATCTGCGATCCGCCGCCGTCCTCACGGTCGGCGTTCCAGTCCTCGTTCGCGCAGATGCTCAAGAGCTGGTTGTACACACGGTCGGTGATGCCCCAGTACATCGGGCCGTCGGCTTCCTTCCCACGCTCGACCATCGCGACGAAGTACTTCGATTTCGCCTGGATCTTGCGGAAGATCTCAAAGTCCTTCTTCCTGATCGATTCAGGCTTGTCGCGCGCATCATCATCCTTCCACGAACGAAGCTTCTCGGCGAACTCGCAGACCGAGCACTCGTTGCCGAAGTTCGTCGGGCAGAGGATCGGTCTGTCGGAGACGTCATAGTGGAACTTGAGCTCGATGAACGGATCGTCGCTGTTCTTCTGTGGCAGCAGCCGGACATCGTGCTCGTCCTTCGGCTTCCAGATCTTCCCTTGCTTCTTCGTCTTGTTGTTGAGCTGGTTGATACGGTCGCGGATCGCTTGGAGGTCCATCGTCGTTTCTCCTTCTGTCACTGTTCAATCGTCAGTCGTGACACTCTGACATCGCCCACTCATAGGGCACAAGTATCTAGGTGTGCCGGTCACGAGTCAACACACACGCTTGAAATCATTCATCCTGTGAACTTGAGACGCGCGTCGTTTTTTGTTATCCCACGGAACTCCAAGAACTCGTTGAGACGTGGGTATGGGATCACAAAAAAGCCCCGCGCACGATCGACAACCACCGCCCCTGAGATGTCAGCCACAAACAGCGTCAGCGGTCTATACCTGTCCCATAGGTCGGCTACCATAAGATGGTCGTTCCAGATCGGATCCTCAAGAGCGCTAAGAGAGACCTCTTCGGCGCTGAACAACCCGTGACATGCGTCGACGGACGCGAACGCCCTGACGATCGCAAGCCTGTCGATCTCGAAACATCGTCCGAGAAGCTTCACATTCACCTTCGCCGCAGAACATCTCTTGAGCAGGCGCGATGTGACGACGCACACGTCGACGAGATTCATCTTGCTCCGTAATGTCGAACCACCGAACAACAACGTCCTCGAGACATTACCGGCCGATACAGACTCGCGAGCGAGCAACATGAACTCTCTAAGATCGAACAGCTCTGATGATTGAAGGAGCGGATCGACCAGGAACTTCGCGAGCTCATCGAGCGCGCAAGCGATCTCAGATCTCAGAACAGACACTCTCGCACGAGCAACGCTGCCGCCCCTGAACGTCCTGCAGCTGGAAGTGATCGCTTTCACCTCCCAGAGGCCGCCAGCCCGATCCTCGACGTCATAGTCGACGTATGCATTCGTCCTTGGGACACGTGTACCGAGCTCCCATGCGAGCTTCAGCTCACCGGGACCGACCGCCGGAGATGACCGTTCATCATAAGAGATCGGATTCCTACGGCTCCACGGGCGCCACTTGCAGTGAGGCTCAAGCGGACGTGGGCTGCGGTTGATCGGCCAACTCTCTAAGAACCTGTCCCAGCCCTGTCGATGGGCCCTGTCGTTGTCTACCATACGATGACATAGGGGATCTTTGACCTACGGGGCCGGCTTCGCCAGCTTCTCTCTCGGGCTCTCCAGGTCGCTCTGGCGGTCCTCATCGTCATCGGGTCCGGGTTCCACCTTGGACCCGGTAGACCATGGACTCGAATGGACCCGTGCGTTCGGAGGGACGAACGTCGTCGGACCGGCGGGCATCGCGACCTCGGGCAACGAACCGACGATCGACCTGACGACGCGCTCGAGGAACGGCGGCTCGACGCCTGGCGACTGCGACAGGCCGAGATCGTTGATGACGTACCGTCCGCCGCGCTTCATCACGTTCCCGGCATGGTAGTCGACGAACGAGACGCCGTTCGCACGAAGCTCGCGCATCATCTTGTCGATCTCGTACTCTCTCATGGTCTTAGAGAACCTCTGGGAGAGCTTGAACAGCTTCTCGTCGAGATCGTGCTGCTGTTTGGCATCGAGCTCGTCGGTCTCACGGTAGCCCATCTTAGCCCTGGCTTCGGCCTCTGCCCCCTCGAGATACCTCGTGAGGGCCGCATCGGGGTCGCCGGCCGCGACCGCGTCCAGGATCGACCGGTCCGACCTGATCAGGCCGGCGAACACATACATGTCATATTCCTCGAGGTCGTTAAGCTCCTCGAGCTTCTCCTCGACGATCCCATAGAGCCTGGCGTTGCGGATGTTCTTCCCGACGTTCCTGAACCTCCACACGTCGAAGTACCTGACGACATGCCGGAGCTCCTTCCCGACGAGATGGGCCGCCGTCTTCGCCTCCTTGAAATCCGTCGTCACCTTGAGGACACGACCGTCGGGCATCTCGAACGCGACTCCCATCGCCCCCTCGCCCAATCGTCTGAGGTCTCCTATGGCGATCCCCTTCTTTCTCTTCAGGGCGTCGGCGCTCGCCATGAGGGCGTCGACGATGCCCTGCATGCCCACGTCGCTGAGCTTCATGCGGTTCGTCGTCACGGGAGCTCCTGCGATCGATGTCGTCGCGACGCTCGGGCCGGCGAGCGGAGGGACCCGGCCAGCATCCTCGACCAACGACTTACCAATGTCTCTGACGAGCCTCTCGAGCCGCGGAGGCTCGGCACCGTTCGTGCGCGACTTCCCGAGGTCGTTGATGACGTACTGGCCGGCGCGTTTCATGAGGTTGCCCGCGGTGTAGTCGGTGAACGAGATCCCCGCGGACCTGAGATCCCTGATCATCTCGTCCACGCCGTACTTCTTCATCGTGTCGACGAACCACCGAGTCTTCTTGAGCAGGATGTCCTCGAGCTTCCGAGATTTCGTCGGGTTGCTCTGGCCGACCGGGTACGCGAGATCGTGACGGACATCGATCTCCTTCGCCTTGTAGTAAGTCGTGACGACGGTCGTCGGGTCTCCGCCGGCGATCGCATCGTTGATCGGCTGCTTTCCATCGACCTCGATGTTACACTCCTCGGAGAACTCATCGAACTCCTTCTTCTCGACATCCGAGAGAGGGTCGAGCTTCTCAGAGATGATGCCGTAGAGCTTCGCATCTTTCCTCGGCGAGTCGAAACCGACATCCTCGAACCACCAGGCATCGAAGTACCTCACGATGTGCTCGAAGCTCTTGCCGCGGAGGCTCCAGGCGGCCTTCGCCTCGGGCATGTCGGTCGTCACCTTGAGGACTTTCCCGTCCTCCGTCTCGAACGCGACGCCCATCTGCCCGTGGCCGAGCTTCCGGAGGAACCTCACGTCGATCCTCTTCTTCTCCTTGAGCTTACGGGCGTTCTCTGGAAGCATGAGCGTCGCCCATATCCCTTTCTCGCCGACATCGATGAGGCTCGGATCGGTGTCGTCCGTGTCCTCGACGAGACGACCGACGATGGCGCTCACCATCGACTCGACCTTGTCGCCCGCTCCGAGCTCACGTCTCATGCGTGAGTAGATCCGATCGAATGTCGTCGGATCCGTGAGCAGGTGCGGGTCGAGCATCCGTCCGACGCCGTCTCGGTCGTCGTCGTTGACCATCTTCCTCAGCTTTGTACCGCTCACCTCGTCGGTCTGGCCGTCCGGTATCCTCTTGTTCAGGATTACCGCGATGAGGCTCGTGTCGAACCTCGGCTCGCCGGCCGCGTACCTCTCGAGCTGCGCTCGATACTCTTCGGCACGATCCTCGCCGGCCATGAGCTCGACCGCAGAGTCGGCCTTGATCGCCGATGAACCGCCCTCGATCATCCTCTCGATCAGCGCTGGGACATATCCATCGTCGGCCCTATACACCTCAATCTTCGCCTCGACATCCGGCAACGAGGCATCCATCATGTCACGCCTAAGCTCGTACGAGAACGGGTTGCTCTTGCCTCCGCCGTTGCCAGCGACGAACACGATTACCTTGTCATGGTTCCGCGCCAACGAGCGGATCATGTCGGCGTGCGACCTATGGAACGGTTGGAACCTGCCGACGACCATGCCGATCCGGTCGGACCGGCGCTCGACGATGGCGCCGAGGGCGCTCCCGATGAGCCGCTCGAGCATGGGGACCTTGGCCGGATCGACATCGGAGAAACCAAGGTCGATTACGGCGATGTCGCCATTCGGCTTCCTCATCAGGTTGCTCGTATTGTAGTCGGCGAACCCGATGCCGTTCTGGGCGAGCTCGTCGACGATCCTGTCGACACCGGCCTCGATAAGATCGTGGTACGCACGATCCATGAACCACTCGTCGTCGGCAAGAGCGCTGACGATGTCCATCCACTTCTTCTTCCGTGGGTTCGACCTCATCATGATCGCCAACGGGAGCTCCAGCTCCGACCTCTCCTTCTGTGAGAGCTGGGCGAGCCGCTCCTCGAGGATCCCGAAGATCGGCACATTCGGAAACTGGAACACGTCGTAGACGTCGACGATGTGCCTCGAGCGCTTCCCGATGAGCCTCATCGTCGCGTCGGCCTCGCTCCTGTCGGCGGTGACCTTCAGCACCCTGTTCCCACCGACGAGGTACGCCGTCCCCTGTGTCCCCGACCCGAGCTTCTTGATCTGGCCGACATCGATCCCACGACGTCCGAGCGCTTCGGCGTTCTTCTCGACGGTATCGTAATAGCGCGCCCCGAACGGACGATCCTTGAGCTTCTGGACAGCGGCAGGAAGAGCCTCGACGAGCTTCCTGCCGCCGAGGAAGAGCGATGCTGCGACACGCATGCCGGCGCGATCGTTCCCGACCGCCATCGCCAGAGACTCCGCGATGGCGACGAGCCCGCCGGCATGCTCGAACGCGGCATCGGTCCTCCCGATGACGATCTCATCCATCGGGAACGATCGCCCTTTGGCGACAAACGGTTCCCGAGCGATCCTCGCACGGTCCCAACTATCAGAGAGCGCCAAGAACGATCTCTTGAACCCGTCGACAGTCTCTCTCAGGCGACCGATGAAATCACCCGACAGCAGCCCATCCTCGATCGAACGCTCGACGAGCGCCTCGACGGGACCCGACGTCGATCCCTCTGTAAGCTTCTTGGCGAAACTCGGAGCGAGGAGCGACCGTGAGCCGAACACGTCCTCGGCGAGGTCGGACCTGAACGTCGCGAGCACGCCTGGCTTCCACAGACCGGACTCTTTGGTCCCGCGGTCGAGCATCTCTCGATACCGCCACATCGCCCTGTTGAGCTCGCTGAAAAGCTCCCTATCGACGAGCTTCACCAGCGACCCGTCGTCGAGGTCCCTGAAGACGATCCCTTCGATAGGCCCGCCGGGCGCGCCGAACTTCGGCGACACTCGTGGCAGGGCCCGCAGCATCGTCTCGACGATCTCTGTCCGTAGCCGTCCGAACGACATCGTATCCCCACAAGCCAGAGCGCTCTTGGCCGGCGCGACGAGCTCCGAGATGTCCTCGCGGACACCCGACATCGGCAACAGCTGCCGGTACTCGAGCCGCCAACCGCCCGGCACGCCGGTGATACCACGTGCGAGATCGAGACATTCCTCCGTCGTGAGCACCCGTCCGGACGCGTAGAACCCGTGCATCATCAGCGCGTTCGGACCGTACTCGATCGTGTTCGGACGGCGTGTATGAAGGACCTCGAGCGACATCGCCGTCGGCTCATCGGGCCACACGGCGAGGAGCCGGCTCTCGTCGGTCGCCAACGCTTTGGCGGCCTCAGCGAGCGCGACGTAGGCATACGACGACGGGAACCCCTCCGACACAGGTCTCGGTCGTCCGTTCTTCGAGCGGCACCACAGGCACCCGTCGGACTCCCAGACGAGCATCATCGCCGAGCCGTCGACCTTCTCCGACGCCTCGAGCCTGCTGCCACGGACGTACTTCTCGACGAACCTGACAAACGCCTCCGGCTTGAGCTCGTCGATGTGCGCTATGCGCTTCGGTACGTCGATCCCCTCGGGCTCTATGCTCCACGGGACCGGATACGGCTTGGCCGACGACCCGCGGCTCCTGCCGGCTCCGGTCGCGCTCCTGTCGACGCTGGCTTTCTGTGAGCTCCAGACCGAGGCGACGACCTCGGCGACCGTCGCGTCAATTCCCATCCCATCACCTGCTCGAGTTGGTTCTCGAGACTTCTTCCTCGAGGTCATCGAACCGCGCTGAGATCCGACCGAGATGCTCGACGGTCCTCTTGTTCGTCTCGGCGATCTCACGTAGAGCCTCCGTCATCTCTTTCTGGACATCGATGATCCGACGCGGGAAATAACCGAGCGGCACTCCATCCTGATCCTTCGTATCGTGCCAGGCAACGAGCTGGTCAAGCTTCCCCTCGATCCTCTGTGAATGTCCGTTGAACGGATAGGTGCTGTTGCCCTGCTTCTCCTTCCCGTTGAGGACCTTCTGGAGCAGGATCTCTATCACCTTCACGAGCCCCATCGCGAGCGCCATCGCGGCGGACAGGAGCGCTGTGGTTCCGACTGTCGCGTCCATCTTAGCCTCCCGTCACCACGTTTCGTTGTCATCATCACGGATGAGATACTTTTTAAGAAGGTCTTCAGCTTTGCTCTCGTCACCGCCTGTGTATATCGTTAATAGCTTCTTCAGTCCGTCGTGGCTACCAGAGAAGCGGCGAACGTATCCACCTGCGTCGTCGTCTTCGACCGACACGCCGGCAATTGCAGCGTACCGTTTAGCATTAGCTCTATCGATACCCCACTCGAACCTTATCTTCTCGATCGGTCCTTCGGGTTTCTCTTTCGGCGCGAAGTCCGCCGACGTCAGGCCCTTGCTCGGCGGGATCGGCTTCGCGACCGTCGGTCCCTCGTCGTCGAACTTCTTCCACGGGAACGGCCCGATCTCGACGATCCCAAGAGCCTCGGCGAGATACGACCAGACGCCTTTTCTCATCGCCATCGTTCCCGCTCCTACAGTGAATTATGAAGTCCACGGAACCAGAAGCGAATTACACCCGTCTTTGTAACCAGTATTCGCAACGGATCGACAACTTCATCGAACGTCAGAACGAGCTCTTGGGCTCCCGGGACGAGCTTCGACTTGGGCTCGAGGGTAATCGACTGGATCCGCTTCCCGACGACCTCGCCCGAGACCTCGCCCCCTCCACGTTGGTCCTCATCCTCCCCATCCACGGCCGCCGCGATCTCATCGTCGGCGGGATCGGGCTCATCTGGGACCTCGGGAGCCGGCCCGTCGTCCTGCGGGATCTCAGAGTCCGCCGGCGTCTCGTCATCGGGCGGCGGGACCTTCGGCGGGCCATCGCCTTTCGGCTTCTTCGGTGGCGCCTGGGCGGCATCGGTCGTCTCCGGATCCTTCGGAGGCCGTCCTGGGCCCCTCTTGCCCTTCTTCTTGGGCTCGACATCGTCATCGGACGCATCGTCGGGCGCGCCGTCAACCTCGACCAAGCTCTTGATATGGTTCATCAGCTCTTCGCGGATGATCCGCTCGACGGTGCTTTTTCGAAAATGCATCTTGGGAAAGCCTCCTGAGGACAATGGTCCAGTCTTAGGTATCGGCGCGCGAGATGTTTGTGTCCGTCTTCGACGGAATACCCCTCAGTAGAGCTTCAGCCCGCCCGTCACGCCGTCGACCACATCGTCCCAGTCGGGCCCGACGGCGAGAGCCGTCCTCGTCGGGACTCCACCGAACTCGGTCCTGCCCGCGTCGGTTATGAGACGGACTGTCACGCCGACGGCGGTGGCGCGGTCATAGATGTCGAGCAGCTCGGCCTCCGACGAGACCTGGCAGACGACTTTCGTGAACGAGCCACGGATCCAGGCATGCTCGGCATCGGAGAAAGAGTTGTCCACATACGCGTAACGTGAGAAACGATCCGCGAGCCACGCGAGCGACGCGTGGGCGCCCTGCGCGATCTCCTTGCCGCGGCGCATCTTGAGGTCTTTGCGGATGACGATGACCTGCTTCGGCTCTCTCGTCATCCCAGGATCTTCTCCTGTTCGACGGCCCACCTGTCTGCCCAGTGGACGAGCAACGCCAGGCGCGTCTCCTTCATGCGGTACGGTTTGTTCTCGTCGACGTACATCCCGTCGTTCAGCCTGATCGCAACGTACTCGTCGTTCCCGACGACGATCCCGTGCTGCTGGAGCAGATACAGGCCGCGCTCGGACGTCGGCATGTACGCGCACCTCTCGTTGGTCTTGTACAGCTGGCCGAGCTTCTCGCGATGCCAGTCCGATGGGTTCGGGAGGTAGTACTCGTTCTCGCCGTCGCCGGCCTTGCCGAGGTCATGGAACAGCCCGACGAAGATCAGCTTCTGGAGCTCGAACATCTTCGGGCAGAGGGCCTCGGCGAGCACGAAGAGGTTGTCGACGACGTTGAGCGAGTGCACGACGAGCCCACCGGGGTAGCACGAGTGGTACTCGAGGCGCGTGCTCGCTGGAGCCGAGAGGTACGACGTCCCGACGGGCCCGTCCATCATCTTCTTGACGCCGGGATATCTCTTCTCGAGCGCACCGATGTACTTGCTCACGCGATCGAGGCAAAGCTCGACGCTCTCCTGTCCCATATACTGTCTGACCATATCGTACAACCTCCTCCGTAGCTTCTTCAAGACAAAAGAGCAAAAAAAGGAGAACGACTGGTGTTGCTCCGATCGCTGCAGATTCGGCGACGCCAACACGTTAGGCTTTTGTCTCATACGACAAAGCGTTCTCCTCGCGTAACGTGCTGCCTGACCCGCTACCCCGCAACGATCACTGCCTCATCCTACCGCAGTTTTTCGACCCTCCCATGACGTTCTCGACGCCATCTCGACAGGTCTTCGACGACATGTCCGGCGATGAAACCAAGAAGGAAACATAGAGCACACCCACCAAGCACGAACAACGTGATGAATAGCGCCATCAAACGATCATCTCCAACTCTCCAACTCGCCGTAGCTCGGGCCGGACGCCACGACGACCTTGCATTCTATGCCGGCCGCGGCAGCCGCGGCAGATTCCATCTCTTTGACGATCATCTTAAGAGCATTCACGCGCCCAAGAGCGCTGCCTCGGCAGCCGGCGACAGAGACATCGAGCACAAGCTCATCGTGGACCGGAAAGATCGGCAAGACTTGACCGTCAAGACCGAGCATCTCGATATCAGCGGCGACCAACGCAGCTTTGAACGCCCTCGACGAGAGCGTCTGTGCGAAGATCGCGAGCGTCGCTCCGGCGTGCTCCTCTGGCTTCTCGGCGTGCAGACGACGGCGGAATTCGACGATCGGTGTGAACAAGTATCTGAGCTTTTCACTATAAGAATCCGCGCCGAACGGCCCGCCGTAAAGCATCGGATACGTCAGCGACTTCATCATCCGACGCTCGTCGTCGGTCGGCGGACGACCGGACACCAACTCGTGGGTCCTCGCGTGAAAGTCGTCGCAGCCGGCATAGAGCGGAACCATCTCCGGAACCCGTGAGACGATGCAACGGAGGTCGATCGCGTTGAAATCGAGCGACACGATCCGACCGGCGTCGCCGAGACGACTGCGGATCTTCCGTCGTGACTCACCCTTCGGGATCGACATCGTGTTGAGACCGCGACGGATCGCGATCCTCTCCGTCCGGCCGCCGACCGGATCGTACCTCGTCGTCGTGTCGACCCGACCGTCGAGCGGCACGCCGTTCCTCTCCATCCTGACGAGGGCCAAGTGGACCGGCCTGAGCCGGTCGTGCCTCTCTCGGGCTCCTGGGTCGACCCTGGCGACCTCATCGCGAAGGGCGATGCCTGCCGCCTTCCTCCTGCTCCAGAGGCCATCCGAGAGCCACTGGGGGAGCGTCCGCCGGACATCATCTATGCCGCACAGGGCGGCGGCGCGGTGGCATGCCGACGCGGACTCCTCGAACGGCGCGAGAGCGACGGTGGCAGGATGGCCCGGACCGAGGACGGAGAGCGCCGCCCGCCAGAGGCTATCGTACCGACAGCCGGTCAGGAGGTCGAGGTCGAGAGCCGGAAGACGAAAATCGTCGGGACAGGTCGCCCCGAACATGATGGTCTCTTCGTCGTGCATCGTGGGGACGATCGTACCACGCTGAGAGAGCGGGGTACAGGACGGGTCTCTACTTCTTCTTGGCCGCCTCGACGAGGCCACGTTTCCGGTCGGCCTCCGCCCGAAGCCCCTCGGCGGAGAGCCGCTTGCGCGTGTTGAGCGGGTCGAGGCCCTCCGAGACGACCGAGACGGTCGACTTGAACGTCCCCGGAGAGATAACATCGGACTTCTCGCGAACCTTGAACAGTCCGCTCATCTGCGGGGCGCCGAAGAAATCGAGCCAGACCGGCCCGAACATCTCGAACACGAAGTTGCCGAGCATCGTCATCTCGCCCTGGAGGACGCTGAGCGGGAGGAGCTCCTCCGGAGCCGGTGCACCCCTGCGGGAGCTGTGCTCCGACTGCTTCGTGACCTGCGCGCGCGTCTTCCTTTCTTTGAGCGACTCGTCGATGAACACCGACCTCATCAGCTCGTCGAGGGTGACGTCGAACGACGTCTCGCTGACGAACGCGTTGGCGGCGCCGAACGAGACGACCGGCACGCCGCGCTCCCGCGCGATGTCGAGCACCCTCTCCCTCGTCTGCTCGTCGGGGAGCAGGACGTCATCGGGATGGAAGGCCTCTATGCCCTCGTTCGCGTCGATGACGAGCACCCTCAGCCCGAGCCGCCCATCCGGCATCTTGAACGTCGATGTCGCGACCTGCACATTCGGGAACCTCGGCGGCTCGAGCGCGCCAGCGCGGGCACGCCAACGGTCGCCGCCGTTCAGTTGGTTCATGACGGAGTTCAGGAAGTTGAAGAGGGTCAGGGCGGACCCACCGCGTTTGAGGTTGCCGATGTCCTTCTTCAGCGTCTTCAGCGGGATCAGGAACTCTCCGATCGACCTGCCGGAGAGCATGACGGAGCCGAGGGCCTCCGTCGTCTGGCCGGCACGTGCGTTGAAGTTCCCCATGAGGAACTCGACGTTGCCATATCCCATCTGCCTGCAGCCGCCCTCGACGGCGGGGACGACGAGCGTGTCCATCACGTCGAGGAACGAGACGTAGTCGCTCTTGCGCGGCGGGATGTGCTCGAGCGCGGCCGTGAGACGGCGCTCGAGCTCCTCGTCACGTTCCTCCCTCCCGAGATCGGTGTCACGGTCGAGAGCGATGCCGACCGCGTCGCCGAGCCTGACGTTCCTGAACGCGAGCTCGCCGCCCGACAGGGCGTGGAGCTTGAACCGCATCTCGCCGTCGTTCCCGATCGAGAACGTGTAGCGGTTCGTCACGAGAAGCTCCGTCTTGATGCTCGGCACGACGAGACCGGTCCCAGGATCGTGGTAGCCGACGCCGTTGAACAGGTCGTTCCTCGATCCGGCGTGGCTCGTCCAGCCGTACTCGATCATATGCGACGTCCCCTCCTGCAGGAGGGCGCGCCACGTCGTCCCGGCGCCATCCGAGAAGACCTCCTCGGGACGGTGGACGACGAAGTCGATCTCGTAATCGACGAAGAAGATGGTCCCGTAGCTCTGGTTCGTCCTCGTCGTGACCTGCTCGAGCGAGACGACCGGACGCTCCCGCCGGCCGCCCGCAGGTGCGCCGAAACGCGGCGGCTCGACGAGCTCGAATGAGAGGGGCCTGACGCCCTCGAGCGGCGCCTTGGTCGCCGGATCGAGCTGCGTGATCCTGACGTATGGGACCGAGAGGGCGAGCTCGGCGGACGTCACGGACTCGAGGAGCCTGACCGGCTGCTCCGACAGCCTCACGAACGACGCGACGTTCGGACCGTGGACGAACGATCCCATGCACGCCGCCTTACGGCAGGACCTTCCTCAGGATGTCCCTGACGTCGTACGGGATCCTGAGCTTGGTCCCGGGAGAGATGTCGAGCGGCATGGCTATCCCGTTGGCGAGGGCGATGACCCACATGTAGCCGTCGTCGCCGAAGAAGCGGGCCGCGAGCGTGTCGAGCCTCTCGCCGGCCGAGAACGTATGCCGGAAATGCCGGACGCCGTCGAGGATGTCGATCTCTGCTGGACCGACCCGCCTGAGCGGGCGCCACGTACCGAGGTGCCTCCCGTCGATGACCGTCGTCCCGGTATACCTGCCGCGCGACATCTCCCCTATCCCTCCTTCCTCGGCTCGCCGTAGCCGGCGAACCGGCCGCGCTCGCCGACATAGACCGTCGTCTTCCTGACCGTCGTCTCACCGGACGGCGTCGACGCACGACCGCTCTCGTACGTGAGCGGCACGAGAGCGCCGAACGTCCCATCGCGGAGGCCGATGATCGCGTCGTGCAGGACGGTGAACGAGACCGACACGCCGACCTGGCGCGGCACCTTGCTGCCCTTCTTCAGCTCCCAGAGCGCGTCGGCGTAATCGAGGTCGAGCGACGTGATGACGCCGGAGACGCCGTGCCCGTGGCTCTTGAGCACGTCGCCGACCCTGAGCCGGCAGACCGGTCCGGACTTCATCAGCATGTCGGACCCATACTCCGGATAGACCATCGACTTGAGCCAGTGGAGCTTCTGGTAGATCACCCTGATGTCGGACGGCGAGAACGTGTGCAGCGTGAACGAGAGGCTCACGGTCCGGGTCGTACCCTGGTACGTCATGACCGGATCGACGCGACCGAAGTACGTCGCCTCGTTCCAGCGCGGGGCGAAGGCCTCGTTCAGCGTCAGGTCGAACGGCCTGAAATAGACGGTCCTCAGCTCATTCCCATTGATCGGCCTCAGGTCCGTGAACGAGAGCGGGACATACGTGAGGTCGTCGGGCAGGACCGTCTGTGGGTCCTGATGCTCCTTCGTCACGATCGACCCATCGACACGCTCACCTGGGAACGTCGCCGGCGGCAGGCCGTCGGGGTATGCCGCCGCACCGAGAAGCCCACTATCCGGACGTGCCGCCCTCGTCTTGTTCCTCGCGTCCGGCGACGGCTTCCACCCGAGAGTGACCGGGTCCTGGACGAACATCTCGGCAGCGGTGAGCCCCTTCGGCCGCGTCCCGTCGATCTCCGCATCGACGAGGTCGCCGACCCTCATGTCGGCGCCGTCGCGATAGCGATTGGCCGGTGTGTACGGGTTGTTCTCGGTCAGCTCCGGCGTCGATGAGAACGGGTCGGAGCTGTGCATGAGCTCGAGCTCTCTGACCGCGACATAGTCAGCGTGCTTCGCGGTATCGAGCGTGAGCCGCGTCGTGCTGTTGATTATCGGCAGGCGCTCGAAGAAATAGAACGGATCGAAGACCCTGCTCGTCTCCGTGTTCATGGCGTAGAGGGCGGTCTGCTCGGCGATGAACCTGGCGACCCCTGCGGTCCCCATCGCCATGCCGATCGAGATGATGTTCCGCGACACGAGGTCCGGATCGAGAGCACGCGAGCCCTGCATCCCTGGGACGATCGTCCCGTACGGGTCGATGTTGATCTTGAGGAGGAAGTCGGCGATACGCGAGTCGGTGTGCTTCAGGCGTTCGATGTACGCGTGCGGGTTCTCCGGCGGCGTGTGCTTCTCCGGCTCCGGGAAACGCTCGTAGTCACGCTTGATCTCGCCAGCAGCTGCAGATCTGCTCTCGTGCTCAGCCATCTTCTCTCAGATCTCCCTGCTCGAGAGGGCCTGGCGCACGATGTGGCGGCCGACCTTCTGCCCGTCGAGGTAGACGTCGCCGGCGACGAGCTGGATCGCGGGAGCCCCACCCTGCGCGCCCCCGGATGCGTAGTTGACGAGCTGTTGCGCGCCCCTGCCGCCGTGCTTCGCCGGCAATCTACCCTGCGCCATCGCCCTGAGCGGGATGACGGCCTCTGGCCCAGCCTCACCGATCATGGCGATCTGCGGACGCGTGACGATCCCACCGGCGGCCTTCGCATTCCCAAGAGCCAGCTGTTCAAGCACGAACTGTGAATCGACACCCGCCGGGACATCTTTGTTCGCCTCCAAGTAATCGAGGGTAAGTCCTCTCATCGAGCGCGTGGCATCTTTTGCAAGCATCTCATCGGCAAACTTCAAGAAACCCTTGTCTTCTTGCAAGAATCTAAGTTGCCCAAGGGCCATCATTTTCTTCTCATTTTGCTCTTTAAGCTTAAAGAGATTCATCTCACCCATCTTCTGCTGCTCGATGAGCTCGTCACGCTTCCTCTTCTCTTTCTCAAAATTCTTTGCAACAACTGTCAGTTCATCTTCGATGAACGCTTGTTTCTCGCCCGGGCTCTTACCGAACAAGAAGTCCGGATCGAATATCTTAGCTATTATTTTTTTGCTAGCTGTGTCAAATTCAGCCTTGGCAGCCTCATATGCAGGAGCCTGCTGCGCAACCTGTGCCTCAATGATTTTTTGTGATGCTTCGGCCTGCTTGACGGCGAAGCCCTCACGCATGTCGATCTCGTTCTGAAGCTGGTCAGCGAGAACACGTGATTTTTCTTGGAGCGAACCGATCGTCGTGCTATACGTCTCTGAGATCTGAGCAAGCAAAGACAACTGCCCTCTTGTAAGATCGGCTGTCGAAGACAGCGACGACAGAAGGCCGTTCGCCGCCTCAGATGTCGCACCGAATTTCGACATCTCGTCGAGCCGTTCCTCGATCGAGCGTTGCTCTTCCTGAGACAGCTTGATATCTCCCTTCTTCGCTTTCGAGAGTGCAGCATCGAAAATCACGTCCTGCTGTCTTCGTCTCTCCCTGACGGCATCGAACTTTGCGTCTTGGACAGCCGCATCGGCCTGAGTTCGCTCATAGCTCTCTTCGGCCTTGCGACGTCCCTCGAGCACGACCTCTAACCTCTTCTCAGATTCACTCTTCCTGTCGAACATCCTGCCAAGCTCTTTCGCGATGAATGCCACGCCAGCGCCGACGATCGGACTGAGGAGCGGTCCCACGACAGGTATCATCCCGACAAGGCTGCCCGCAAGACCGCCGGCGATCTGTGATCCCACGCCACCGCCAGCAAGGGCGGCGCCGCCCATGCCTCCGGCGAGCCCCATCGCGGCGCGTCCAGGGAGAGCGGAGGTTCCAGCGACCGTCCGTTGGGCGCGACGTGTTATAGCGCTCGCCCTGTTCGGCATGAGCATGTCAGCGCCGGTTGAGACGAGATCGCCGATCCCAGACTTAGCGCCAGAGAATGCGCTCCCGATACCGCCTTTGATCATGCTACGACCGCCGCTGGGGAGCATCTTCCAGATCGCCGCCCCGCCCTTCATCGCGCCCCAGGCGACAAGGATCTCCTTCGAGTGCTTGAAGATGAACTCGATCACAGGCATGAGCTTCTTGCCCCACTCGAACATCGCCTTGAACGCGTCGCGGCCGAAACGATAGAGGTCCATCATCACCTCGGAGATGTTCCCGACGGCGTTCGCGGCCTTGCCCGAGACGATCCACTCGCCGACGGTCTTGAAGAACGACTTGAGGTCGTTGCCGAGCTCCGTCATCGCGCCGGCCCACTTCGGGTTCCCGGCGAGCCCACCGTGGCCGTCCTTGCCCTCGAAGAACTCGACGATCACGTCGGTCGTCGTCCGCATCTTCCCGTTGAACTCGCCGAGGGCCGAACCGAGACCGAACACCTTGAGCAGCGGGTCGATGGCTTTCCCGATCGCTCGAGTTATGCGGTCCATCGCCGCGCCGAAGGAGAAGAGCGTCTGGGCCGTCATAGCGAGATTCTTCTGCATCTTCGCCTTCGCCGCGGCCTCGGACTCCTCTTTCTCCTGCTGCTTGCCGAGGACGTCCTGGAGCGAGAAGCTCGCGTTCTCGGCGCTGAGGGCCGCCGACATCTGTTTCTCGGTCATCCCCATCTCCTCCGAGATGAGCCGTCGTTTCTTCGCCGACATCTTGTCCCACGTCATGCCCTGCGCGAGAAGCTGTTGGCGCATCGTCTCGAACCGACCGGCATAATCGTCGGAGAGGAGCAGGTCCATCGAGTTGATCGTCGTGCCGAAGACGATGTTGAGCTTCGCCGCCGACTGGGCGGCAGAGTCGAACGTATCGAACTTCTGCATCGATGATGTGAGCTGCTTCACCGAGATGCCGAACTTACGGGCATACGCGGCGCCCCTGACGAACGTCGTTATGCCCTCCTTCCCGAACCTCGCGAGCACGTCGCTCGACTCGGCGACGTCATGGGCGAGCATGTTGATCGGCACGTCGACATCGTTCGCCGCATCGATGAGCTTCGACATCGCGACGGCGCTCTGTCCGGAGGTCATGCCCATCTCGTCGAGAGAACGTAGGAGGTTGCCGGCGCCCTCGGCGCCGAGGCCGAACCCACGGGCGAGCTGGACGCTGAGGTCCTCCACCTCCTCGAACTTCTTGCCCATGAAACCGAACGACATGATGAGCTCGCCGGCCATCTGATGCCCCTCGCCGAACGTGTCGGTCAGGGCTCGGATCTTCCCTTCGGTCCGAGCGGCCGCTTTCTGCGCGCGACCCATCCCGGCCGAGAGGCCGCCGAGCTTCATGTTGAGGGCGCCGGTCACCTTCGCCCAGCGCTCGGAGAGCTCATAGACGGCGGTGATCGACCGGGTGAGGAACGAGAATCCGAGCGAGAAGATGGCGGTATGGACCTTCAGGAGGCCCTTGCCGAGCTTGTCGAAGCCGGAGACGAGCACATCGATGCGCGTGTCACGAAGGTTCTTGTTGAGGTTCTTGATCTGCTTGTTGAACCCCTTCATGTCCTTCTCGACCTGGTACGTCTTCTCGCCGGCGCGCGCCAGGCGCTCGAACTCCGCCTGCGCCATCTGGAGGTTCTCGGTGACATCGGCGATCGAGCGCTTGAGGCCCGCGCTGTCGTTGGAAAGCTTCGCCATCGCCTGCGCCCCGCGCTCGAGGCTGCCGGCCCAATCACGGGCAACTCGGGCGCTCCCACGAAGCCCCGATGCCATGTCGCCGACATGCCCACCGAAATCCTTAGCCATCGCGTCGTGTCACTTCTTCGTCATCATCCGCGGGCCAACAGGGGCGTCCCGCGCCTCGCCCCTCGAGCGTCTCCTCTCCAGCCACCACCTGCGGATCTCGACCGGCATCGACATCGCGTCCGCGAACGTCACCCCCGTCGGCATCCCCGACGAGCCCTCGACGAGCTCGAACACCTCCTCGAACATCTGTCTCTTGAACTCTGGAGCGGATCTGTCGTCACCTCGAAGGCCAAAAGAACTCCGTCCCAAGAGGGACGTCCACCTCGCTCTCTTTCCCGCACGCCGGACAGACGATCGACTGCGTCATGTCGACGCCAGGCGCGATCTCGTCCATATACCTACGCCACGCGCGTGAGTCACGTGCGGGCATGTTCCTGATCATCTGGGCGAGCTTCGTACGGTCGGTCTCTCCGCCGAGCGAGACGCACTGCGCGTGCAGCCTCGTCGTCACGTTCTCCTCGGGAGCGCCCGCCCCCTTCGCCTTGCGGAGGCGCTCGCTCGTCCTCTCGAGCTCGGTCGCGTCCGCTCCGGTGAGGAGCTTGAAGATCGCCTCGCGGCCGCTCGACGGGAGCGTGAACCTGAACGCGTTCGTCCCGATCTGGATCGGTTCCGCCGACAGGCTCTTCAGCGGCAGCCTCGACATGTCGAACGCGTTGTCGAAGCTCTCCTCGCACTGTGGGCACTCCACGCTCACGTTGTACTCGGCCCCGTACGCCGAGACGCGGATCTTCACGATGATCGCGTTGCGATCGCCGACGAGAAGCTGGTCGGGATCGATCGTGCGGTTCGTGATGCACGACCTCATCAGCGTCGTGAGGACGATCCCCTTCTTGATGAGGGCTCGCGACGTGAGGATGTCCTCGTCGCGGGCGGTCATCGCCTTGATCTCGATCGAGTCGAGCATGTAGAGCGGCGACTCCGGCGGGTAGACCTTCCCGCCGCTCGGGAGCGACACAAGATCGACGGGCGGGGCGTAGCCCGGATCCGTCGGATGCTCCCCCGCGACCGCTCCCGCGCGCTCGGCGGCGAGCAGTTCCTTCAACGAGACCTTCGTTTCTGCTGACATCTATGGATACCTACCTTTCGACGGATAAGTAGACATCGAGGGTGGATCTAGAGAAGCAAAACTGTTGCAGGAAGTTATAGAGCGCAGGTCAATTGTTGTTCTTTCGAGCCGTGCCTGCCAGCGGCAGCTTTATCCCTCCGAACTCTGCCACATTCTTCGCAGCTTGCAGCGTCTTCTTCCAGTTTCCGCTGGAGATCGCTTCACGCAACTCATGATCTCCCCAAAAATCATCGACATAGAGAAGCCAGTCATACATCATGAATTCTGCCGGCGGCGCGTGCGGATTGCCCTCGATCGAGCTTCGCATGTTCTTCATGGGATCCCCACTGTCGACGCTCGGACGCGAATAATCGACGTGCTTCGCCGGATCCATCTGGAACGAATCGACGAACTTCCGAAGGACAGCTCGCGCTTCATCCGAATCAACGATATCACCCCAATATGACGGCTCGTAATCACCAGAATCGACCGGTCTGGGGCTCTCCGAGAACATATAGATCTCTATCAGCTTTTTCATCTCACCTCATGCCACGTGACGCTCGCCCTCACGTTCGACGTGCCAGCAGAGATGTTCTGCGCGAAGATCGTCATCGTGTCCAACGACCCCGTGAACGCCGACTGCCGGAGCTTCCGTGAGGCCGCGTTGAACAGGTCGACCAGCGAGAGCTCTTTCGAGTCCGACACGCTCGAGAGGAACGAACGTATGATCAGAAGCCCACCTGTGACGGCAGTCGCCGAGACATCCCTCTCGATCGAGCTATCGGAGTACGGGGCTCCGAACGAGGCCGACGTGAGCGTCCCGTTGACGATGACCCTGAACGCGACCCTGCTCGGGACGCTCGATTCGACGCTGAGGTTCAGAAGAGCGGGCAAGACGGTCGTCCTGTTCGTCTCTCCCATGAACGATGCGGCCGGACGGATGCTCATGATCGGACGTCCTGTCGTCGTCACGTTGATGTCTGCGTCGTTGGCAGTACCGAACGTCTCCCTCGAAGGAGCGGAATCTCGTCCGACGATCTCGACGGACGCGCAGACCTGATGCAGGCTCCCGCTGTCGGCGACGCCGTAGTTCTTCACCTCATACGAGAGCGGGAGCCGGGCGGTCCGCATGTAGGGACGCGCCCGTAGGTTCGAGTTCTCGATCACATTGACCAGATGCCCGTTGACGAACGACCTGATCGAACCGGCGCCGAGCCACTGGAAGTCCGTCTCATAGATGTTCTGCAGCGATGTATCGAGCGCCACCAGCGACGAGCCGGAGCCGTCCATCCTATCGACGTTCCACGACGCCTGCTCGACGGATGTCTCCGTCGGGGTCCCCGTCGTCGACGACCTCACGACGATCTTCGTCGTGCCGGAGCTCCGCCGCCACATGATCCCATCGCTGTCGTCGAAGAAGCCCCAGTCGATCGACTGCGACACGTGGACGCCTCCGGAGACGTGCACGGTCTGCTTCAGCCGGAGGTCCTGGCCGGCCCGGTAGCGGAAGTACGTGTTCGTCCTGAGGCATGCGGACGATCCCGATGCGGAGCCGGTGACCCTGATGATGTTCGCGCTCAGGTCCGCATCGAACGACGACGTCGCCGAGCCGACGAGCCGGCGGTCCCACTCGACGGAATTGAACCCGTACGTGTTGATCAGGTCGCCGATGACGGTCGGCTCGGCCACCCGTATGTTGCCGAACGACGACGCGAAGTACGTCGACGGCTTGACGTTGAGACCATCGTGCGTCGATCCGGTCGTGAGGGCGCCGGTCAGGGCGCCGAGGAGACGGAGGTTCTCATCGGGATAGAACATGCGTCACCGGCATCGATCAGAGGACGAGGAGGACCAGACGGGCGAGCGCCCAGCCGACGATGGAACCGAGCGCATCGACAGACGGGTCCCAGACCCAACGGTCGAAGAAGCTCTCGGGCTCGGCGGCATACCTGACCTCCCACCGCCGCTCGACGATCTCCCAGAGGATCCCGACGAGGAGCCCGACGACGACGATCGACAGGAACGGCGCGCCGAGGAGGCCGGCGACCAGAGAGATGCCGCCCCACATGCCGAAATGCATCCACGTGTAGCGATCGTGGAGGACATGCAGCCGCACAAGAGACCAGAGCGACGTGAGACCATCCCTGAGCTTCATGGCGATCCTCTCAAGCATGGATCTCGATCTCCTCGGCCATGATACCGACACGGTCCGGCCGAGCGTGCTCGGCGAGGTGGCAGGCGCGGCAGAGGGTGACGCCCGAGATGTCGCTGGCGACGTGGTAGTCGACGATTGACGTCGTGACAGATTTTTTCTCATCGAACGTAAGCTCACGACCGATGCCGACCGGCACGAATTTCCTGAAGACGGATGACATCGATTCGATATCGTGGTGCACGTTCAAACCATCTTTCGATCCGCACCGGACGCACCTGAAACCGTCGCGTCTCAGGATCGGCAGCCTCCATCGCCGGTACAGCTCACCGTCGCTCCTGATCATCTGCCCGAGCTCGGCGACGCCGCCCTTCCACTTCGGATGCTCGCAGCCCTTCAGCGTCGGAGGCATGATCCCGTTCTCCTTCGCCCAGCGTCGGTACCTCTCACGACGCTCATCGGTGAACGCCGCGGAGATCTTCCTGCCCGTCGCGGCGAGGCGCTCGTCCGTCTCTTTCGTCAGCCCTTCGGACCACACGCGACGCCCCTCGAACCGACCCTCTCTCCAGAGCCTCAGGAACCGATCGCGCCTGACCAACTTCTCTTCTGGACTGCGGACATTGTGCCCGCTCATCCATACGCGCCCGAACTGCGCGAGCTCGCCGCATCCACACCTGCATGGGACACGCTTGCTCTCGCGGTCGAGCTTCGAACGCTCACGCCGGCGACGCTGGCCGATCTGCCTCTTCGTCAGCACGACCTCTCCGGTGTTATGACCAGCTTGCGTGGCCGTGTCGTTCGTGCCTATCGTGACGATGTTTGAGATCTGCCCGCAGGGATCAGACATTACAAACCATTGATATCGTTAAAATTCTAAGTCAGCATTGTCAAAGCGGATGCTGAGTTGGATCTCAACATTGTCGCTGGAAGCAAAATCCAAGTCGCCCCAATTCGAATCGACCGGCCACGCCCCGGTCAGCTTCCACTGCTCCACGACCGCCCCCTGCGGGTCGAGCATCTTGAGCGTGATCTCCTCCTTGTACATCGTCGCGTAGCCCATGCGGCCGCTCAGCGCCTCGTAGTTGCGACGGACCCACGCCATGACCTTCGCCGCGGCGGAGGGGGAGATCGGGTCGTGCATCGTCAGGCTGATCGGGTTCCAGGCGCCCTTGCCTGAGATCCATCGCTTCGTGTTGATGTAGTCGATGACCGTCTCCTCGAACGTGATCTGGGGACGGGCGCACGTCTTGAGGACCCACGCATCGACGCCGTTGATGGAGAGGAACCATCTGAATTTCCTCTTAGGCTCGTAAGTATTGGCAAGCATTCCATCAATGATTTCTGGACTGGGCATCTTCTTACTCTCCTCTGTCTCGCAAGCTGGTCATAACATCGACATCGCTGGCGTATCTGAATGATTTTCCAGCTGCCGTCATCGCCTCGCCGCGACAGACGCGCGTAACGTACATCCCTCTCGTCCCATACGCCAACGCTGCAGCGGCCGCAGAACGGTACAGCTCTCCGTCGTCGACACAGACGACGCTCCTGATCATGTGTTTCCCACCGACGGCTCTCTTCTCTCTCGCGACGGGATCGGCGAAATAGCACGGCATCGAGCAGTAGATCGCCGCGGCCCTCTTCGTCAGGAACGTCCCACCGCATACCAGACAGGTCTTCTCGAGCGGCTTCCTGCCCGTGCCGAGACGTGGGTTCCCCTGCCTCGCTCGAGCCGCCTTGATCTTCGCCTTGGACCCGTCGGACATCTTCCTGCCGAGGCTCCCACCTCCGCCATCGGTCTGGTTCGTGAGGTCGCATCCCATCTCGCGATAGAACGCGATCGCCAGCCTCTCGTTCGTGTCGAGCCACGACTTCGTTTGTCCATCAGTCGGATCGACAGCGTCGTAACTCTCGAGCACGACGACCTCCGGAACGAGCTTCTCAGCCAGCAAACTTCGTACCCAGTTGTGGCAATGGTCCCTGAGAGCTCCTCCTTGGACTCGCTTGCTCCAATGCTGCTTCGGCCTCTCAAGGCCCTTGCTGGACTGCCCGACGTAACGCAGCTCTTCGGTCCTCGGATCGATGAGCCCATAGATCAGGTTCCGTTCGATGTCTTCAGCTTGCATCATATTGGAAATATGGTCTGCCACGTTACCTCACACAGAACCTCTCCGACCACCGGATCACAGAGCCCGTAGATGATGAGGTCATCTTCCCTCGTCGCCATCATGACGAGGTTAAGTAGAGATGGAGCTTCGTTTTGGGTCCGGACGACAGGAAGTTAGAAGATGCGCGACAAGATCACGGTCGAGAGATCGACCGAGGATGGACTTCTACAGCAGTTGGAGGTACTTGATCGACCCGGTCGCCGCCGATCCAGCTCCCGCGCCGCCGGCGCCCCAGATGCTGCCCGTGTACGGCGGCTTCGGCATGGTCCACTCGGTGTCCGCGGCGAGCCTCGTGTTGAAGTCATCCGACGACCCGCTCGTCCCGTACTTGAGGAACCACGGGTTCGGCGAGTGGTTGTAGACGATGAGACCCTTCCTCTCCGGGTCCTGGCCGACGAGCTCCGATGTCGAGCCGGTCGCCGGGACCGAGCCCGACCTGATCGCCTCGCAAAAGTAAGTGTCGGATACGTTCCTGATCCCCATCTGTCGCTCCGTCAGCCGCCAGAGAGCTCCAGACGATCTCTGGGGCCTCTAAGCGTCCGATCCTAGGCGTTAGGTCCCATAGCTCGCCGAGGGTCTCTGAAAGCTCGAGCGCTTTCGCCCATGCAAGATCTCGTCCGTCCGAGGATCGACAAGAGCATAGATCAAATACTTATCAAGCTCCATAGCTTGCGCTCGGTTTCCAAAAAACCTGCACGGTAAGATCGGCGCCTGCGGCCGTGACAGAATCGAGCGCGACGCCGAGCATCTTGCCGGCCGGCCACCGGTTGTCGCTGAACGTCTTCGTGCTACCGACCGTGAAGTCTCCGGCGGACGCTGAGAGGGTCGGCTTGAAGACGAGGTTCGAGAAGATCGAACCGAACACATTGTTCTTGCTTCCGGTGAGCGCGTTGACGACCGTGACGCCACCGGAGCCGCTCATGCGCTGGTACGCGATGATCTCGGTGATGATCCTCGAGCGCGGCGCGTAGCGGAGGCCGCCGTAGAACTCAGAACCGGCCACGAGCGAGCCCGAGCCCGAGCCGAGGTGGCCCGCGATCGACCCAGAGACGTAGAACGTCTCACAGAACGACGCGCTGACGTGGCCGCAGAACGCGTCGACCTTGTCCTTGTTCGCGTTCTCGATCCTGTCGTCCTCGACCCTGACCGTGTAGTGCGGCGGGGCCGACGTGGTGTCGGCCGTCTCGAGGTTAAGAACGGGGGTGTTGGCCATCTCCTATTGCTCTCCTTGTCTCAGATATCTGTTCTCATACGCCGCACGTCGTGCAAGGTACTGGACATCAATCACCAAATTGTACGCCAGAATTTGTGATTACGAAGTCGATCGCGATGTACTCCGCCGACCTGATCGGCTCGAGGAAGATCTTCCCGAACATACCGTTGCGGTCGACGACGTCGGACGTGTTCGTGCTCGAGTCCATCACGACCTTGAAACGGTTGATGCCCTGGTCTCTCCTGACCCTGTCGAGGATCGGGTTGACCGCGTTCGTGAACCTCTCCCACGTCGCCGAGTTGTTCGGCTCGAAGAGCAGGCCCTTCGCGGCGGCGGCGACCGTCTTCTTCGCGAAGATGAGAAGCCTCCTCACGTTCACACGGTCGAGCGCCGATGCCCTGAGCTGCAATGTCTTCTGCCCCCAGACGGCGATCCCATTGTCCGGGAACGTGCCGATCGGGTTGATCCTGTTGTCCTGCAACGTGTTCCTGTCTGAGAACGAGAGCCTGTCGACGACGTCGACGACCCCGAACTGCCGGAGCCCGCCGCGGTTGAGCCCGGCGGGAGCGAACCAGACCTGCCCGACCCTGTCGCTGTACGCGTACGCCCCGAGGACTCCGACGGATGGCGCGACGCGCACGACGCGGAGGTTCACCTCGTCGTCGATCTTGATGTCCGGGTAGTAGCACGCCACGTAGTTGTCGTCGATCTCCCGGTTCTTCAGGCTCTCGACGGCCTCGGAGACGGACGACCCGGTGACATCCATGATGAAGAAGACATCCTTGCGGTCGTTCGTCATCGTGCGCACGTGGTCGGTCACCTTGAGGTTATGGACGCCGGGGATGACGATCATGTTCATGTCGATCGTGTCCGGGTTCGAGACCGCATCGACCGCCCGCTTGAGGCTCACGACACCGATGTTGGTATCCGTCGCGTTATTCGCGAGGTAGAGAGGATCCGCCGTCCTGAGGTCCCAGCCGTCGAACCCGCCGCGGAACGGCACCGTGAACTTCTGGAGCGACGCCGAGACATAGACCGGCGCGCCGGCCGTGTATGACGTGTTGTATGCGTAGCGTAGGATGCCGGACTCGTACGTCCCGGTGACGTGCTTGAGCGAGAAATCCGCATCCGACGAGCTCATCCACACGTCGGCCGTCGGCTGGTCCGGGAAAGCGCGCATGCGGCTCTCGACGCCGCCGGAGACGAAGAGGACGCCCCAGCAGATGTTCGAGTTGTGGTTGCCGTTGCCGTCCTTCTGGGTCAACGTGTAGGGCAATGCTGGGACCTGGTTGAACCCGGTCCCGTTCGTCGCGGATCCCGAGAATCTCATCTTCGGATAGCCGCGGAACCCCCATGGGACCGCCGACGTCGGGATGTTGCCGACGCCCAATTCAGCACGGATGTACTTGCTCTTGTTCGCGTATGTGCCCTGCGTCACGATGAACTTACGCTGCGTCGTGTCGAACTCCTCGAGCTGGTCGCCGATACGCCGGAGGACGTAGTTCCTATCGTCCTCGTTCAGGTTGAGCGCCGTGAACGTCTCGAGGACGACCGGCCGCTGGTCGGTATCATCGAACTTCCTGACGACGATGTCGAACGAACCGTACGGGCTGACCGACGGGGCGATCGCCGGTCGGACATTCGAGACCGTCACCTTGATCTCGTCGTTCGTCGCACGTCCATCGGCTCTCGTGTGGAGCCTGAAGAGATCGAACTCGAGACCGCCGATCAGCTGCGACTTCACCCACGACGTGGTGCCGTTCGTGTAGTTCGCGAGAAGACCCTTGTAGGATGACGATTGGATGCTGGCAGCATGCCAGCTCGCGGACGCCGCCTGCGGCTGGAACTTGTAGAGCTCAGCCAGATAGTGGCCGTATGTGCTGTACTTCGTCGGGTCCGTGTTGAGGACCTTCTCGACATAGTCCTCCGAAGACGTCTGGAACGAGGCCGTCGCCGCGAACACGCTGCCGATCGAGATCGTGAACTTGTTCGCATCGAGAGCGACGCCGGTGATCGTGACGACATCGGCATTCCCGCTGTGGTGGATGACGGCGAGGACCGATCCGGTGACCGAGTTCGAGCCGCTCTTATCGGCGATGCCGGTGATGTTCCCGACGCTGTACCCAGAGGTCGCGGTGGTCCCATCATCGTGGCCCAAGACTCTGACGACGACGAGAGAGTTCGAGTTCTTCAGGTAATTGCGGGCGGCGTACGGTATCTGCAGGTTCGGATCGAGCTCTCCGAAGATCGCCCTGAACTGGTCGAAATTACCGACGAAGACAGGCCTGAGCGCCGGACCCTTCGACGTCCGACCGATGATCACCGCCGGCACACCGGGGACCGGCGCATCGACGAACGACTGGTCGACCTCGTTCATGAAGACGCCTGGCGAAAGAAATTGCTGGGCCATTCTTTTGGACTCTCCCCGTGTGTCTACAACGGCTTATGACGCATCGATCGGCGATGACATCTCATATCGCTGCGCCTAAATAGCGGTTTATCTTCCCAAGTGGACGAATTATGCGAAAGTTTTTCCGATCATCTCCTTCCGAAGATCGCATCGAGCTCATCCGGATCCTCGACGAAGACGACATGCTCGTCCCTGAAACCGAGCTTGAACGCGGTCCGCTCGACCCTGATCGCCGACATCTTCCCCTCCGGATCGAGATGCAGATAGATCGGCACCCTGAACGACGTCGTGTACTTCACGATCCTCTCTTGGTCGGTGAACTCATCCAAGTTGCCGGACTCGTTCATCCCGGGCTCGAAGTAGCCGACGACATAGTAGTCATCGAGCGGCTTCCTGTCGTCATATGGGCTGTCCTCCGCAGGGACGAACTCCGTCGTCCTGTCGTTCGGCAACGCCTGGGCTCTCGTGTCCCTGATCGTCGCGACGAAACACGGCACCTCATAGTACTCGAGCTGCGAGAAGATCTTCTCGAGGATCGCATTCATCTGCAGGTGGAACTGCGACTGTATGACAAGCTCGTACATCGCGATCCCGCTGAACGGGAACGGTATCGTCGTCACCTCGTACACATCCGTCTCGCTCAGCCTCCTCGCGCCGAGCGGACGGTCCTCGATGAGGTTCCGCAGCTCGTTCGTCTTCGAGCTCAGCTTGCGCGAGACCTGCAGCCGCGGTACGTTCGTGCCGAGCGCGGCGAGACCGTTCACCGGATCGATGCTCGTCCGACGGATACCGATCAGCGGGAGGACGAGCCTGCCGTGCTCGTCGCGGATCCCTCGACGTTCTTTCCCGGTGAGCCACCGCTCGCCGGCCATGACGACGACCGGGACCTTGAGCCTCTGCTCGTTCGGTCCGACGACATGGGCATCGACGACCCTGTCGAACCAATCCCTGATCGCTCTGTCGACGTCCCCGATCCCGATGCGCTTGTAGAACTCTGTGACTTCCTCAGCCAAGCCTATCCTCCTCATCACGATCTGGATCGATCTCTAGCTCATCAGCAGCATCGTCCGCATCCGACGGGACCATATCGAGCAAAGACGGCTTCATGCCCGATGGCTGTGCGCCGCCGAACATCGATCTCCTCTCGTCATCCCATCGCTCGCGGTCGGTCTTCTTGTCCGGACCGAAGCCCTTCCAGCACTGCTTGCAACGCGTGGTCATGTCGCCCGTCTTCTTCCCGCACGTGGCGCACATCCCAGGTCGACGGAGGCCAGCAGATTTGGCGGTCGACAGATTGGTCTTGCGAACACAGTCGACGCACCTCTGTGAGCTCGTCGGCGCTAACGGCTTTCCACAATGCATACATCTGCCGCGCGACACATTGTCCTTCTCTTTTTGGTCCCACGAACCGGGCAGCTTCGATGACGGAAAGTCGCGAGCCTGACCGGATGCCTGAGCGCGCCTCTTGATCGCGCTAAGCCTGCCGTATGGCGGTTCATCCACCTCAGAGATCGCGAGCGCCTCCGACAACATCTTCCACGGGTTCTTCATGTCACATCTCCCCTACGGCCACACCGGGCTCTCGACGTCGACCATGTCACGCGGAGCCGAGACCTCGACGGTCGTACGATCGCCGATCAGCTGCGCGGCGGCGGCGACATCGATCGCATATGACAGATGCTCGAACTCGTCACCGGCCACGACGATCGCGACGAGCTCTCCATCGTAGAAGACGCCAGAGCCCGACGAGCCGGGCGCGATCGGGAACGTGAACAGCATACCGTCGCGCTCGATGCCTGAGACGGTGAATCTACTGCGGCCAGCATATCGTCCATCGAACGTCGGGATCATACGCAGCCCCCAGACGCCCCTCGGGCCGCCGGCATAGATGACGAGGGCACCCAGCGGCGGCGGCGAGCTAGCGATCCTCGCAGGGACCCCCGCATCGCCGACGACATCAAGCGTGCAGAGGTCGCTCTCTGGCAGGCCGCCACGGACCGAGGCGGCCAACGTCTCACCGTCCGCGGTGATGACGGCGAACGTCTGCGCCACGACCGAAAGCTCCGGGCCAAACACGGTATACATCGCCGTTCGCTGTGGCGCGCAGGCGTGCCACGCCGTCAGGACGACCGACGTCTTGCCGTCAGAGACCACGGTCCCGGACCCGAAAGCAAATCTCATCTCATGGGTCTTGGTGGGATCAATCGACGACACATCGAGGGAATACGTGACACGGACCTGCACCGCCGAACGCATCGCCACCTGCGCCACCAGAGCCTCTTTGTCGGTTGTCCTGCCCCAGGGTCCGACAGACACGGGCTGGCACGAGACGCAGCTCGAGACGATCGCGACGATCGCCGCGGCGAGCAGGGCACCCCTCATCAGCTTCTTACGCATACCGATCATCCTCCCATGTCACGTGACGACGGCGTCTGCACCGGATGGGAATTGTCGACCCCCTCCGAGAAGCTCGCGCCGGCCTTGAACTGGCCTTCACGGGCCGGGACGCAGAACAGTTTCGTCATGACTCGATTGCTGGCTTGCCCGAACACGAGCTGCGGCTGCGTCACGCTCGTGATCTCGAAGAAGACCTGGCCGAACTCCACGAAATCGCCCTCACGTGGCTTGACGTTCCTCTCGATGAGCTCCCGGGTCTGGCAATAGACCTCCAACGAGTACGACGCGTCCATGCCCAATCCCGTCGTCACCGTCGTCGGGTTGTCGTAGCTCACGAGGCAGTTCAGCTTCACCGGCGGGAGCCACATCTTCGAGATCGCCTCGCCGTAGACGTCATCCGCGGCGGTATCCTCCGGCGAGATCGCGTAGTAGATCACCTCCTGGCCGATGAACCTCTGGAGGAGCTCCTTAGTCACGTTGTTTATGAAATTCATCTCTTTTTCAGTAATAAATTTTCTTGCCATATGTTTATATTTTTATAAATCTTAACCCTTTCCGCGTACAGCGCTCATCGCGAAGAGCTTTTACAACACAGCACGTAGAGATATTATAGTGTCGTGCAGCAGCACCGATAGAAACGAACTCAAGACCGTCTGTCTCAGATTTTATCCGATGACCAAGGCTGGCAGCGATTTTCTTTCCTATTTCATCACTTCTAATGCGCAACTTCTGCGACCGCGACATCTTTTCTTTAGTCTCAAAAGAATGTTTTTTACCATGAAATCGATTTGCTATCCTTATCTTTTCTTTTGTCTCTTCAGACATAATCTTACCCATGTGTCCTAAGGCGATTTTTCTTTTATGTTCTTCAGAAAGTTTTTTACCAAGTTTTGCATCTCTAAACTTTTTTCTTAATTCTTCAGAAGGATTAAAGATTCCATCTCCACCGTCTGTTAAATTCGTCAACCGACAACCGATTGCACGAAAAACTGCGATGAAATCTCTTTCAGCTGTATTCATCGTCTCATGCAAGCTCTCAAGGCTATCATCGAACTGTTTGAGAATGATAATGTCAGGTCTTAAACCGCTCTCATCAAAAAGACCCTTAATCCAACACGCACAGTAGGCAGAATGTCTCTGTCTCGGTCTGTTGAACCCAGAGCTCGACTTTCCAACATAACGAAGCTCATCGGTCCGAGGATCTACAAGCCCATAGATAATATATTTGCTAATCATTTCAAGCACTTAACGTCCTACCCAAATTGCGAGTGGCACAAATTTCATCGACTCCGCCAGCGCCGCCGCCTGCTCGGCCTCCTTCGCGTAGAGTTTGTCGTACGTCGTCGCCTCGAGCATCTCCTTCAGGTCCGACCGCAACGTCTCCATCTCCATGTGGGCGTCCTGGACGAGAGCCTCCCCGTCGAGCGTGAGCTCGCCGTTCGGGATCGGGATGCTCATCATCTTCCGCCTGACATACCCGAGCGTCTCCTTGCAGAGGGCGAGGGTGAACTTCCAGATCCATGTCTTCGAGATCGAGTTGAGCTTCGAGTACTCGATGTTCCCGAACGGCACGTTCGAGATGTTCGCGACACCGTCGACGGTCTTGTCCTTGTTCACTCCGGTGCCCCCGAACGGGCTCTCGTCGGCGAGGTGGTACGTGAAGTGGAGGTTCAGCGCCGTCGTCGGGATCGGGAAAACCTTGAGGACATTATTGTGGAGCTCGTAGCTGTAGTTCGACCTCCTGACGCGGTTCGACGTCTCGAACTGCATGCCGCGGAGGATATCCTCCCATATCGGTAGGAGGTAGAAGATCGTCTCGGGAGTGAAGCTCTCGAACCCGAACTGGTTGTGCATATAGTTGATCGCCGATGTCGTCCCGAAGAACCTGAACGCCGAGAGCGGGCTGAAGTGGAAGATGTCACGTATGATCATCCGACGCGGCAAGCCATCCGAGCCGGTCGGGTTGATGAGCGTCTGCAGGTCGTAGTCCTGAGTGGTCGTGGTCATGCCGATCGACGCGCTGTAGAGCGGCCTGTTGCCGCCGACCATCGCCTCGTCGCCATAGGCCTGTGCCATCCTGCGCTGCCACTCGAGCGAGAGCTGCGGGTACCTATTCTGCTGGCCACCCAGCGTGCCGGTCGCCGAGCCTAGGAGCGACGAGAGCACCGACTTCGCCTGGTACATGTTGACCGTCGCCGAATACTCCAGACATGACTCTTCGAACGCAACGTACACGTCGGAAGAGCTGAGCTCGACCTGGATCTGGCTCTCACCGAGCTTCCTTGAGACGAACGCGACGAGCTTCCCGGCGTCCGCCTGGAACTGCGAGTCGCTGTCGAAGATCCCGAATGGGGTCTGCCCGACAGTGAAGACGGTGCTGAACGTCGAGCCAGAGATGACGGATGCGATCGTATCGAGACGCGCGTATGTATCCGCCTCGAGATTCGCCACGATCTCGAGCAGCCCAAAGTACGGATCGCCGCCGGCGACCGAGACGCTGTACTTCAGGAATCCTACGGTATTCGTGTCGGTCGAGCTCAGGAGGAGATCGTAGACACCCGGCATGTTCGTCGCATCGAGCTCGAACCAATCCGCAGACGCCATCGTCTTCGCCGCCGGAGCGGTCCCTTGCTTCTGCAGGTACGCCGTGACCGAGCCGAACGCGACGCCGGTCATCGCCGCGCCAGTAACTGAGTTGACGAGCCTGACCGGTACCCTTATGGCGGTGTTCTGCTTGATCTCCATGTCAACCGTTGAACCCCCGTCTGAACTTCATCTTCACTTGCTCGACAGATCCGCTCACCTGGCTCATGATCCGTCCAGCCGTGCCATCGGCATGCGAGCCAGGAAGAACCTCATTCCAGACCGTTGTCGCAGCGATCGATCCTGATGCTGAATCGACAAGCGATTTACCGGCTGAGCCCGCAGAGAGATGACCCGCGGTAGCCTCGTCCCAAACCGAATCGGCGATTGCAGCAGCAGAGGGCGCATTGCTGCTCGACGAAGCTGCCAACAAAGAGATGCCTGTCGATCCCGCGACAAGATGTCCGGCGTGCGCCTCGTCCCAGACAGAGTCGGCAATGCTGGCCGCCGAGGGAGCAAGACTGCTCGAGGCCGCTGAGACGAGAGCGACTCCAGCAGACCCTGCGGTCAAGTGTGACGAGGTCCCCTCATCCCACGTTGCATCTACGACCGAGGCGCGCTCGCCAGCTGTTAGCGTCATCGCGTCGCCGGTTGCAGCAGGCGAAGCTGGCAAATTGTCAGTCTTAGCTTTAATGGCTGTAATGCCCGTGTTGTCGGGCGCGGTGTATCCCGCCGTGGCGAGGCGCGAGCCCACCGCCGCGTCTACGCGAGACAGACCCAGTCCTGCGGCGTCGTCGGGATCGAACGCCACGACCTGCACCGTATCACCGGGGCACTCGGCTGTGTTGGCGCTCTTGTAGCGCGTCTCGATCACGTCGCCCGCGGTGGCGACCGCCGCCTGCGTCAACTCCGCGTAGTACCGGCCGTTGCCGATCGCGGTGAGCGTCCCGATCCCGGTGTTCGTCCACGCGGCACCGTTGGTGCTGATCTGCGGCTGGCCGGCAGCCTCGCCGGTCTCGGCCGTGAGCCCGTCGGTCGCGTCGACGAGGTGGAAGTACACCTGTCGCTTCGCGGCCGTGGACTGGCTGGCGAGCATGAGGCGTGGCATCAGGCTGCCCTCCGGGATGCAATGAACCGGCGGAAGTAGAACGGCTTGGTGGTCGGCGCCGCCGCAGATGGGACCTTGCCGAGCATGGGACCCGCTACGCGGTACATGTCCCACGGCCTGGCGTACAGCGATGCGACCTCGCGCGCGGTGAGCGGGCGTGACCAGACGCGCACGTCGGCGATGTCGCCGTATAGTGGGTACGACGTCCCTCCCCCCTGCGTCCAGTTGCCGATCATGAAGTAGTCGGTTCCAAGAACGCTCCTAGTTGAAGCGACCGAGTTGTCGAAGCGGCCGTTCACGTACAGGCGCATGGTCGCGCTGTCGTATGTGAGCACCGCGTGGTGCCACGCATCGCGAGCGTAAGCTGAGACGCTGGTCAGGGTCTCGCTGCCGCCAAGGCCGTCGTGGCGATTGAAAAACAGAGTATTCGTCGAGCCATTACCGTTATAGAACAGACCGAGTTCTCTGTTGGCAGCCAATCCCGTAGACGCGCCTCGGCCGGCGAGGAAGTAGAACGCACTCCCCCCAAAGATCACGCGGAACCAGACAGCAAGCGTCCAAGGCAGCGTCCCGGTACGGTCACAAACGTTGCCGCAATGCACCTGCGCCTCGGTGTTGTAGTTGCCCGTCGAGGCGCCGTAGAATCGTAGGCATGGGCCTGGGCCGCTGACGATCCAGTCGGATGCGGGCTCCATATTTCGGAGCGTCCCGGGCACGTACGCCGCCGGGTCCGTTCGCCCCGTCGCCGACCGGCAGAGGTCCTGCGTCATCGTGCCGCCGCGCTCCGCGAGCGGCCACGCGCCAATTAGCCCGCGGGCGAGCGGATGCCCCCAGTTGAGGACTGGGCGGCGAGGCTTGACCTGCACCTACTGCACCTCGGGAACGCAGTACATGGCGTACGCCGCGTTGGCCGCCGCGTTGAGCGCCTGCCCGCTGACGTTCTTCACGGCGATCCCCCACGTCGGACCAAGCGGGCCGAGCGGTGCGGTGTCGAAGATCCCGTAGAAGTGCTTGCTGGCCGTCGCCGTCACAACGATCGTGCCAAGGAGCGGCGCGTTCTCGATCGTGATCGCCGCGTCGGTGCCGCCCCACCCGTCATCGGCGATCGTCCCCACGTCGCGCAGCAGGTACACCTCATACACAGCCCCAGCCGTCGGGGCGCTCGTACCGGACTGGATGTCCAGAGAGATCAGGGCCGCCGGGTAGTCGGTGGTCGAATTGTCGAGCGCCAACGACGCTCGCGACGCCGCGTTGGCGAGCGAGGCCAGCGTGATCGTGATCGCCGCCTCGGCGATATTTTTTGTCCGGATCTCGTTCGCCATGTCGTCACACCACCTGTCGCAGCACGTTCCACGCGGCGGTCACGATCGTCCTCAGCGTGGCGTCGGGAATCGCACCCACCGCTCCGTCGCGGATCGACTGCACGGTCCCGATCGCGAACGCGAGCTTCCGCGCCCACGCCTCCGGCTCGGCGAACACCTTGAGCGCGAAGGCGAGGCGCTCGGCGTGGTTCGTGGTAGCGGCGCTCTCGGCCACGACGTCCTGCCCCACGATGCACAGGGTCACGGAGAGCTGCGCCAGAAATTCGCTGTCGAGCGACAGGTTGCGGACTTCGGTTGCCTTCATTTGTCAGATGCCTCCCATCCCAGACAGCACGTCGAGAACCCTCTTCCACGCGGAGGCTACCCTCTTCGGATCGACGACCGGGGTACGATCGTAGTCCCTGCCGCGCGACCTCTGCGTGTTGAGCCTCTCGACGAACCCGTCGAGCTGCACTCCGATCTCCTGGACCTCACGATCCATCCCGCCGGACGCATCGATCCTCGACGCGGCGAGGGCGGCGTCCGTCGTCCTGGCGATCGCGCCCTCGTCGATCCCAAGGACCTCCGAGAGCGTCTTCCATCTTCCCGTCATCCGATATGTATGCTCCAACGTCGGTGCCTCCATGACGTAGTAGTCGTTCTGCCGTACCTTGCCCGTGCGCGGGGCGGGCGCGCCACGGGGGACGAACCGCGCTCGCTTGGCGGCGACAAAGCGCTTCCAGAGCGCCTCGGCATCATCCGAACGGTGGTCATCGGAGGCCAACCTGAGCCCAGCCTCCTTCAGCTTCTCGTCCGCCAGCATATACAGCTGCGACCCGAGCCCACGGTGCCGGTAGTCCGGCCAGAGGTTCGCCGTCCGCACTCTACCGACCCGAGCGTCTCGATCGATGACGATCCTGAGGAATCCTGCCGGCGTGGACCTGTTCCGATCCGGATCGATCAGACGGAACTCGATCCCATCGGGCCCGAGCTCCGGCTTCTTGAACATCTTGACGCCGTAGCCGGCGTCCTCGATCGGGCCCTCGGAGACGTCCCCCTCCATCTTGTAGAAGTCGAACTTCTGCCCTTTCGGTACCCCCGACAGGTACCGATGCCCGGGCGTCGCCTGCTTCCTCGTCACCAAACTCTGCCAAAGGTGCTCGGCGTCGTCAGACCTGAAGATGCCAGACGCGAGCGGCTTGCCGAACTTCTCCTTCACGTACGAGTTGAGCTGGGCGTACACCTGCTTACCGATCCCCTTGCTGCGAAGCTTAGGATCGTCTATATTCACAGCCTGCACCATGAACACGTCGTGCCGGTCGTTCAGCTCGGCCCTCACCTTGCCGATGACCGTCCCATCCCGGTAGAGACGGGCGACGACCTCCGGCGACCCGTCGACAGTCCCCTGTGTGATCGCCACCTGGATGCCGTGATCCTCGAGAGGGCCCTCGACGAGCTCTCCCTCCATCTTGTAGAAATTTTTACCTCCCTCCGGTCCTGGGTATGTGTGCGGCCCGGTCGCGTGCCCCTTCGAGGCCAAGCCCTGCCAGGTGCGCTCGGCGCTGGCCGAACGTGTGACATCCGACGTGAGAGGCTTGCCGTGCTTCCTCTTCAGGTAGTCGTTGAGCTGCCGGTACATCTGGTTGCCGATGCCGCGCGATCTAAGGCTAGGCGTCAATGTCGAGTAGTTCACCTGGAATGCGCCGAGATCATCGTTCAGGTGCGACTCGATACGACCAACGACGCTCGAGCCGCTGTAGAGCAGGGCATCGACCGAGATGCCGGAGAATGCGTTCTGCTGCTCGTCGAACCTGAGCGCCAGCCCGCCGCGGTCCTCGATCGGGCCCTCGCCGACGACGGTGATCGTCCGCTTCTCACGCTCCTGCGGTAGCTCCTCGGGCGGGACAAGCTTCGGCGCCGCCATCATCTCGAGCGTGGGCTCCTCGATGGCCCGGAGGTGATCGTAGTACCGCGGGTCCTCCGCCAGATGGTCCAGTGCGATGTCCAGAGCCTCCAGGGGCTCTTCCGTATGCTCCATCTCGTGCCTGACGCCGAGCGCGAGCTGCTCAGGATCGACGTCGGACGGGTCGATGTCGTCTCCCTTGCCACCGACGAGCGGGTTCGGCCGGCCATCGATGTTCACGACGAGATCCGACAGCTCGCATGTGACCGGCTCGAGCCTGTCGACCGGCGACGGGCTCTCCGGATCAACATACGCCAGAGTGACATGGGGCGTGTACCCATGCGTCCGGTCGGGATCGATCCCATGCTCCAGCAGCTTCTGCGCGATGAAATGCCTGAACATCGTCAGCCCCGGCGAGTCGACCGATGCATACATCACATCTTTGCCGTCGGATGCATCGGACACAGAGAACCTGCCGACGCCACCGAACTTGACAAAAACCGGAAGCATCCGCGATACCTCATGCGCGATATGCGCGACGGCGGCATTCTTCTCGTCATCGAGGCCCTTCCCGTAGAAGAGCGTCACGTGAAGATCGTCGGCGGGCTCGCCGCCGGGCAGCGCGAGATCGAGCGCGACATCGGGCGGGATCTTCAACCCGACGAATGTCCCATCGTGCTTCGCGCCGTCCGTCCTCTCGTCGACCGGGCGATCGGACGGGTAGACGGCACCATGGCCACCGAGCGGCGGACCGGCTCCCTCGTGCAGACCGTAGATCCCAACGAGCAGCGGCACTGGAGCTCCCTTTCCTCCTACACCCCGAACAGCCTCTTGAGGGCTCCCTCGAGCTCCAGGGCCCCCTCAGAGGCCTCATCGGGACCGGCGCTGGTGTGGATCAGGTTGGCCTTCCTGAGGCCGCCCAGGAGCGCCTGGCGGCGCGCCTCTTGGTGCCCATCTCCGACGACGTACGCGACGCCACGGATCACGAGCGTCGCGCCGAGCCCGACCTGCGTCATGCCTCGGGGATCTTCGTCCACGTCGAGGTCCGAGGCGAGCACGACGTCGTAGAGGACGTGCCGCTCATGGCCGATGAGACGCTTGCCGCCGGGACGTAGCCGGTCGCTCGCATACTTCGGCACGCTGGCGACCGCCTTATCGTAGAACCTCGGGTCCTCCTTCCTCTCGGTCGTCGCGTGGACGATCGCGACACGGGCATCGGTGGTCCAGAGCCGGTTGTACGTGCCGATCTCGAGCGGGCGGTTCATCTTGAGCCCACCGCTCTCGCCTGGCTCCTCGCCGCCGAGCATGCTCTTGAGCTGCGGGGCCATCACGCCCCTGATCCCACGGAAGAAAATCATGTCAGTTGTCGATCCCTTTTTTAGCAGCGCGAGCCTTGCCGACCGAGATGACCCGATCGAGCAGCCTTTTCAAGCCGTCGAGCTCACGTGAGAAATCGTCGGCGGACTCAGGCGCTTGGATCTCGCTCGCGGTCCTCGGTTCTATTTTCGTCGCCGCCCGCAGGAATGTCTCAAGCGCATCGGCCTCTTGTTCCCAAGTCTTCCTTGGTCCTCCGACCAACCTGTCCCAATCGTCAGCATGGACATCGAGCACCTTCGCCATATACACGACCAGCATCGTCCACATCACATCGAGCTCGACTTTTACGGTCCTGACAGTCGCCTCATCCGCATCATCGGGCATCGAGATGACCATCTTGCCGATCTCGATGAGCTTCGACCAGTATTTCCTATATCCGTCCGGGTCGAGCATCCGGAGCCCCTCGAACGCCATGTCGATCTCGCCGTAATCGTGCGCGAGATAACTTCTGATGAGCTTCTTCAGGTCCTTGACGAAAAGCTGGCGACTCGTCTGGTTGAGATTCGAATCGGTATAATCGTCACCACGCACGCTCTGGTTCGCTCTCAACCTCTCCATGCCAGTGTGGATGACGGACAACGCTCCAGCAAGATCGCCGCTGTCCATCCCTTCCCGTCTCTTCGGATCCTCCGACAGACGAAACATACGAAGCAAACGCGGCGTGGTCACGGTCTCCCCTTCTCTAGCGTCTTCCTGAGCTCGCCGAAGAACGACGTGAGCAGGTCCCTCACGTGCTCGTCGTCGCGAGCGCGAAAGATCGCGAGCCCATACCTCGAGAGCTGGTACTGGTTCGGGACGGGCAAGAGGCGGCCGCCATGCTTCATGCGTTCGATCGATTTCATCAGCTCCCTCTTCACCGCGATCGGCGAGTCCTGGGCGAGCATCTTCCCGACCAGGCCCGACGCGACCTCGCGATCGACCGCGGCGCGGATCCAATCGACGGTCGCGCCCGTGTCGGCCGGAGAGGGAGCCGGGCCCCCAGGGGCACCGGGCGGCTTGGCCCCGATCGCGGCGAGCGCGGAGGCCGTGTCGTCATCCTCCGAACCAGCGCCGGCCGAGAACGGCCCTGGGCCGCGATCGGGCTCGTCCGGACGGGCCCACTCGGGAGCCCAATCCTTGTACTCGGGGGGCAGGAACCTCGTCGGGTCGACGGCCACGTTCCTCGGGTCGGTCGCGCGACGGAGGTCGATCGGCTCGCCGGGGAGCCTCGGGACATGCCCCTTGAAGAACGGCCGGTCGACATCGCCACGCTTCCTCTCGGGCGGCTTCGCCTCCGACAGACCGAACACCTCCAAGAGCAGACCGACGCGCACGTGTAGGACACCTCCGGACATTAAGTAGGGATGTGCCGGAAGAAGCTGACGGGCGGGAGAGGAACGATACGGAAGGGTTGGACGACGTCAGAGGAAACGCATCACGAACAGGCGATTGCCGGGCCCGTAGACGGGCACGACGCCCATCTCGGCGGCGACCTGCGCCTCCGTCCGCCCCGGCTGGGCTCTGACACCGAAACGGTTCAGGCGACGGACGCCGTCGGTGTAGCCGTAATCGTGCCCGGTGAGCCCAGCGTCCTCGAACCCGACCGACGCGTACGACCGCCCCGTGCCGGTCCTGAGGGTGGCGTACGAGATGAGCCCGAGGGCGCCTCGATCGAGGGCCCATCGACGGGCGACCAAGAGCAGCTTCGAGAGCCCGCCGCGGATCGACGTCCCGAGGGCCGACGCGAACCTGCCGACCTCGAGCATGCCGGCGTCTCGATACCGCCGGTGGAACGGGGAGCGCAGCGTGAGGACGGACTCGAGGGCGCCGCCGGGAGCCCGAAGCCCGAAGTACGCTCGGGAGCGGCACGCACCGTCGAGATGGCTGGCCTCGAGGAAGACCCTCCCGTCGCTCGGGTCGATCTCGGAGGCCTCCAGGTCGCGCGCGTTGAGGCGCCTACCGGTCCTCCCAAGGGCGTGCGCCAGCATCGACTCGCATATCGCCCGCCGGTCCCGCCACTCGTCGGAGAAGAGCTGGATCAGGCGGACCCCGGCGGCCTCGGCGGCGAGAGACTCCTCACAGACGTCGGACCTCGCCAGCCGATCGACCAGGCTGCGGATGACGATCCTGACGCCAAGTGGGATGATCGTCGCGTCGTCGTCGGACGAGCCCGCCGGCAGGACGATCCCAGATCCCTCGAGCCAATGTCCGAGGCTCCCGGCGCGCCGGCCGGCAGGCTCCGCGGTCGACATGGGTCGAGGACGAGGCTCTTTCCTCATGCCTCGGTTCCATGCGGGATGGGCGCCGCCCTTCTTGCCGCCGGCGCTCTTGCCGAGGCTCGCGTGCGCCGCGCAGTAACGTTTGAACGAAAAAGCGACGTATCGAACCCCTCCGTGACAACCGTCCACGGCGCACTTCGGCTCGACGCCACCGAGAAGCTTGGCGATCGTGTAGGCACGTGAGCCCATCGAGTGGGCGAAGAAGACATGGTTCGAGAGCCCTTTCGGGGTACGTTGGTGGGCGCCGCAGACGAGACAATCGGTCAGCATCATCCTGCCCCATCGACAAGCCTGTATGTCATCCCGCTGCCCACGCAGTACGCTCGCGCCGCGGTCGACTTCGCGATATCGATCGCGCGTGATTCTTTCATCGATCGGACACCGACCTCATGGAGCTCGCGGCGTCCGTCGGCATACCTGACAAAGAAATCAGGGATATATCGTCTCATCCTACCGTCGTGCTCATACTCGATCGACAGCGGCTCATACTTCCAGCCGACGACCGACGGGTCGGCGTCGAGATGCTCCATGTGCATAAGCTCCCACGAAGAACGGTAGTGATAGGTCTCTTTCGCCTTCGACGACACGTATGATCCGACCGACCAAGCGATGCCGCCGCTGAGGTACCTATCGACGATCGAGCTCGAGATCTTCTTCGACCAGACGTCTGATGGATACTTGACCTTGAACGTCTCTTGCCCTTTCGCTTGCAGTTCTAACATCCCCTCACGATCGTCGATCCATCGCTTCGATATGCTCGCCGAGCTCTTCTCTCCGATCTTTCTCCTGTGCTCATCGCTGAGCTGGCGGCCGCGGCTCTCGTGCCCCTTGATGAACCGGTTCACGATCTCACGTCCGTTACGAGCCCTGACATCCTCTTCGCAGCCGCATGCGCACTTCGGCCAGGCGCCACCATGGACATGCTGGAGCTGGTACTCGAGCGGATCGAGGCCGTGGGTGGAACGCACATGACGGGCGATGTGGTGGAATCGGAGGCCGCAAAGCCCGCAGACGACATGAGAGACATTACGAATGATCGTCTTCTTCTTTTTCTTCGGACGATGACCGATGACAAACACTCTGAAGCAACATCTTCCTTCTCTCACGTACTCAGTCTCTTCTCCACAACCGCATCTGCAGGTCGGTCTCTTGCCATCATGCACGGTCGCGATGACGTAATCTTCAAATTCCACGCCATGGTCGATCTTCAAATGCTGCTGCAGTTGTTTGCGTTGCGTGCCGCAGATCGCACACGTCCTGACGTCGACGACCATCCCACATTTGCCAGCCATGTCAATAACTATGGCGTCATGACACGTGCTTGCGTAAGCACCGTCAGGATTGTTTCGAAAAACAAAAAAAAAGAAAGGGCGCCGAGGTCTCCCAGGGCGCCCTTGCAGGCTGGACTATCGTCTAGCTAAGTGCTAGATAACGTTCATGTCCTTGACGGTGACGGTGGCGTAGAAGTCGCTCCTGACCAGCTTCTTGGCGTACCGGGTCATCACCATCTTACGCGGGGTCCCATCCTCGGGAGCGTAGATCGTAGGAGTGACTATGAGGGGAACGTATGGAGCGTAAATGTAACCCGTCTCCAAGAAGCTCCCGCCCTTGTAGCCGAGGAGGATCTTGTTCCTCGGGAAGTACGGGTCCTTGTAGACCGTGAACCGCTGGCTCAGCGTCCCGACCTTCTCGGTGCCGACGGAGTACATCGTCTCCTTCGGATCGAGCGAGAGCACCGGCTTGTAGAGCACCGAGGCCTCGATGATCGTCGAGACGTCCGGGCCCGTGACCATGAAGTTGGCCGCGCCGCGAAGCGTCTTGCGATGGATCGTGTTCGCCGCCTGGATGACCGTCTCGATCAGGGTCTCGTACCACTCGCGGACCGTGCCCGTGAAGGACGCTCCCGTGGCGGTGTCCCCGGTCGTGTAGTCCACGAAGTTGCCCGGCTTGCGCGACCAGTAGTAGTTCGCGCCCGTCGCGCTGTAGAGCAGGTCTGCGAGGATCTCGCGGTCGATCTCGAGGGCGATCTGCTCCGAGAGGACCTGCGTGAGCTCGACCTCGGCATCCAGGTTCTGGTACGCGGCGAGGTCCTGCGCGAGCTCCGGCGTCCACTTCGCCTTGAGCTTGCGGCTCGCGGCGGTGACGGCAACCGACTCGATCCGGAAGTCGATCTCCGGGATCGAGGGCGTCGGCGAAGACGCCATGTCCGACTCGTACGGGTCGAGCACAAGGGTGCCCGAGGTGCCGCCGGTCAGCGTCGCACCGGCGAGGTACGAGACCTTGAGCTTGCTGTTGGCTCCGCCGTTCACACCGGCGCCGACGATGTCGGGCAGAGTGCCCGTGATGACGAAGACCAGGTTGTTGCCCGACTTCTTCGTGAAACGCCGATGGACGATGACGTCCGGAGTCTCGCTGCTGCCGACCCTGACCGGCGTGCCATCGGTCGTGGAGGTCGCCGAGGTGGACGAGGCCGAGAGCGGGACCCAATGCTTCAGGTCGCCGGTATCGGAGAGCGAGCCGGAACCGTTGAGGATCGAGTAGCCGCTCGTGAGCGTGAGCTTCGTCAGGTTGTTGACGGATCCCGAGAGGTCCTGGTCGTAGTCGATGTCGGAGAGCGACGCGGTCGCCGTGGTCCACGCGAAGACGGCGCTCGACACCTTCTCCCTCTGGGAGAACGAGGTGCCGAAGTTGTACATGCCGCCGGTGGCCGCCGCGTCGGCGAGCGAGTTGCGATCGCCGAACAGCGAGTCGCCGATGGCGAACGCATCATCCTTGTTGCCCGCCTTGACCGAATCGAACCTGTAGTCGAGGTAGAAGAGCAGCCCCGACGGGAGCGACATCGGCTGGACCGAGACGAGCTCGTTCGCGATCAGGCCGCCGAACACCCGACGGACGATCGGGAAGGCGACGTTCTGGAAGCCGATGATATCGGCGGTCGAGGACGACTCCTTGATCAGCTGTGCGGCCTGGTTCTCCATGAGGCGCGCCATGTTGCTCTTGGCATGCTCATCCTTCAGGCCATTGAGGAGGCCGGTCCGGCCCCACTTCTCGACGAGGCGGACCGACTCCTTCATCAAATTGCGCTGGACGATGTCCTTCGTCAGCTCGCCCAAGTTCATCTGGTACGTCATTCTATCTGTCCTCCTGGGACTTACTTCTTCTCGAGACCAGCGAGCTGCTGCCAGCGGGAGTACTGCTCGCCCCCGCTCTTGTCCGCCGACTCGCGGAGGACTTTCTGATCGGCACCACCGCTGCGACGGACGCCTTGGGCGTTCGCCTTCGGCTTGCGTGACTCCGAGACGACGCCGGCACTACGCAACGTCGACTCCAGAGCCTCGTAGATCCTCTTCACCTCGTCGACCGAGTGAGCCCTATCGATACCCTCGATGACGGCTCTCTTCTGCTCGCGCGTGAGCCGGGAACCCGACAGCATCTTGTTCACGGCGACGACCTTCGTGTTGAACAGGTTCACCTCGGCGATCCGCTTCCCAAGCGTCCGCACCATCTCGGTGAGCTTGTGGTTGTCGCCACGAAGCTTCTTATTCTCGGCGATCCCAGCGGCGACGAGCTGGCGGATCTCCTTGACGGTCCAATCCTTCTTCTCCGGAGGATGCGCCGCCTTGTCGTCCCAGAAAGCCTCGCCCTTCTTCACGTCGGCGAGACCTGCCGCGGGGTCGACATCATCGAGCTCGCCCGACGGGGTCATGTCCTTGAAGCCCTTGCTGACGGCGACCTCGGCCTGAAGCGCCTCGGCGTAGACCTTCCGAAGCTCCGCCTCGGAGATCTCAATCTCCTCGTCCATGTCGCCCTCGGGCGGAAGTTCCTCCGCCTCGCCGAGCGACGGGATCTCGGCCGCCTCAAGCTCAGGGAGCGGCTCGTCGCCGTCCGGCTCGTCGTGGGCAGCCTCCGGAAGCTCGTCGGTCTCGCTCAGCCCAGGGAACATCGACTCGAGGTCGAGCTCGTCCTTCTTGTCCTTCTCCATCTTCAGGTCTCCTTTGCTGGTGCCCTCTTCGAACTCAGACTCGCCATGGCCATCCGCGACCCGACGAAGACGATCGACATCCTCAGACTTGATCTTGCCCCGGAGCTCGCGACTGACGAGCTCCCTGACGGCAGGAGCGAGGGACTCGACGATCTGGTTCTTCGCCGCTTCTACGGCAAGCTCCTTGATCGACTGTGCTTCCTTCACCGCTTCCTTGATGATATCGGACATCCGTATAGGCCTTCCCTAGATCCGTCAGATCTGAACTTAATTAACGTGTGCGATTTTTTTCCGCACCTTTTTCTTTTTTCTCAGACGCTCGCAGGCGTCGAGCCTTGAGCGACTTCATCCGACGCGCCGCCGACGGCTTCATGAACCTCCGCTTCGACGTCGATTCCCTGAGGATCCCATCGGCACGGACCTTGCGCGAGAAACGTCTGATCATCCTGTCGACATTGCCGTCGCATTGGCCCGCGGTCACCTCGAGCGGACATGCGTGCACGGGCTGGTGGTCGCGCTCGTCGCTCATTTCTTCCTCCCGGCGGCCGCCTTACGGGCCATCCCTTTCGCGCCGTACTTCTTCCGCCCGATGGACGCGGCGAGGGCGGCCGGGTCGTCGACACCGTCGTCTCTCGAGAGCTTCTTCTTGAGAGCCTTGAAACCGACATACTTCTCGTCGAGACGGCCCGCGGCGATCGCCTCCGAGATCATCTGCCTGATGACGAGCCTGATCGCGCCCTCCGACGTATATGGGCCGAGGTTCGACGCGCCCTGGCGTCTGTAGAGGTTCTCATCATCAAGCGGCCTCGAGAAATCGAGCTTGGGATCGCTCATGTACCCATGCGGCTGGGTATCAGGAGCATCGTCGGTCTTCTTCGGCTTCTTGGGCTTCTTCCGTCTCGCCTCCGACACGACGTCCGCGACGATCCCCCTGAGCTCGCTAAGCTTCATCTTCATCGTCGTCATCTTCTCCGTCGTGGATCGTCTCGTCGTCGGGCGTCGGCATGATGTCAGATGCCCAGCTCTTATAGATATCCGAGAGCTTCTCTTTGCCCACCTGTTTGAAGTTCTGTGCCGCATGGTCAGGATCGAGGACGAACAGCACCTTCACGACGTCCGCATCGTCCATGCCTGTCATCTCGTCGCCGACGCTCTTGTACGCATCGGCGAACTCGCCCTTCAGGGCATCGAGCTCGGCCTGCTCCACACCCTTCGAGAGGGTCATCTGGCCTTCCGGCGTCCCACGGAGGCTCACGTAGGCCTCTGACAGGGTCTTCCACGGTCCTCTCGACATCGACTCTCTCCTGTTCAACCGCTTCTTCTGGGCGCCCATCCCGAACTGGAACTGGCCGACCGGCATCTTACCGACGACCTGCTGGTCACCGGGCTCCGCATCGAGCAGGTCCTGCAGGTCGCGCGGATCGTCGAACGGGTCGCCGCCCCACGGGCCGCTCGTCCCAGGGACGGTCGCACCCTGGTGGGCGTCGCCCGCCTTCTTGATCGACATCGGCACTCCCATCGCCTCCGACGTCGGCCTCGCGAGCGCCGACTCCGGATCCGAGACGAAGACAGCCTGGACCTCGTCGACATCGGGAAGCTTCAAACCCCTCATCGACGACGACTTCAGACGGAACGGTCCGCTGGCACCGGCCACCTGCGACTTGAAACGTTCCGCCGCGGCCGGCGTCCTGAAGACGAACCCGACGCCGCGCTCGGGATCGAGCGTCCAGCTCGTCGTCCCGCCGAGCCCGGTCGCCATCTTCTGCAGCCTGACCATCGCGACGCTGTAACCCTCGTGTCCGGCCTCCCATGGCTTCGGCGGGACCCGCGGCGACTCGTCGGTCGGCTCCGGATCGAGACCGTCATCTTCACCCCAGGGCGTATGTTCGGTATCCTTTGGGACGATCGGATGCCCTCCAGCATCGCGCCCAGCGCCGGAACCCCTATCGTACGCCTGTGGGCTCCCGTACGTCGGGAACTCCCGATCATACGGGAACGACGAATCCCTCTTCGAGAGGGGACGCTTGAGCCCGCCGCGATTGCCGCTGAAGTCCAACCTGCCGGCGAAACCGTAGTACTCGAGAAGAGCCAACTATCCGACCCTCCGCGCATCGAGCCTCGCCCTATGCATCTCGATGCGCCTCATCTTCATCTCGGCAGTCTCAGGGATCGGGCCACGTGAGGGCGTCACGTCGGTCTGCGTCGGGATGCCGGCCATGGCGGCGAGACGGGCGCCGTCGATGCCGAGCGATCCCAGCGCCTCGAGCGGGATGCCGTCGCCGGACGGCCCGCCGGGCTCTCCCTCGCCGGGGATCGGCTCGACACCCTCGTAGAGGCCCTTCAGCGGGTTCTCGTCGGTCTCGAGCACCGACCTCCTGATCTGCTCTCTGATCGCCGCACGTGTCGGCTGTGGAGGTCGGGAGGCGACCGCCGCCGGTCCGACGATGTCGCCACCTCCTCTCGCAGAGACGTGCTCCGCGACTATGCCGCGGACATACATCTCGCTGAGGACCCGCGGGAGCTGCCTCCCGACCTCCTCGGCCACAACTTTCCTGATGATCTCCTTGAGCTCGGAGAGCTTCATCGACAGATCTCCTCATCGAGCCTATCGGCCTTCGAGAGATTGTCGAACTTCCAAAGCGGCCTGAGGTTGGGCAATGCATTCACTTCTGACGCGCTCGATCCGATCGACCATCGGCTCACGGGCACAACATGATCGACGTGCCACTCTCCCCAGTTCTTCCATGACATTCCGTCGGTAAACTGTCGTTCGACATGCTCTTTGAACTGCCGACCAGTATAACCGAGTTCTCTTACAACGTCATCAAGATGACCGTTAAAGATCGTCTTCTTCACCTTCTTGAATGCCGTTCGCATCTCGACGATGAAACGCTGTCTCTCGTCAAGAGTCTCACGGTTGCCGTTCCATCGTGGATTGTTCTCTCCCGACATGGCGATCGAATACTTCTCACGTTCTGATGGATCAGAGAACCTCTTTTTCTGTGCGATCGAACATGCTTCTCTGTATGTTTCTGTCTGCCTGTAGCTCTGGTCACATGAATGAAGCTTGATGAGCGCAAGCTTCCTCTGCTCTTTATCGAGTTTGCTCCATCGGCGGTTGTTCACATCTGAATACTTTTTGCAGAGCTCAGGTGTCATCTTTCGATTCTTGCCGCCTCGGGCAGCCTGCAGACGAGCTTCAGGATCGTTTTTATAACGAGCAAACTGCGCCTGGCGCATGTTCTCACGAGCTTCTGTCGAGACTTTACGACCACGATTCTTCATCCCGATCAAATTCTTCGTCTCTTCAGAGAGCTTCCTACCGACTCCTCTCGAGACACGAGAGTGGCCACGCATGTACCACGAGAACTCGAACGTCTTCTCGTAGAACTTCACAGGTTTGCCGCAACCGCACGCACAGACAGGGTGCACGCCGCCACGGAAAGTAATCATGACATACGTCTCTGGATCGACATCATGAGAAGAACGAAGATGCCGAGCGAGCTCGATGAAGCTCTTGCATGCGATATCGCACGATGGACAACTTTTATCAATCATCTCAACACTATGTCGTTCAAAGCGCGAAAGATGCGATCGGCTCGAGAGAGCGCCGTGGGCCCAATCTCCTTCCCCTCGGAGATCTGGAGGTAAGCTCCAGGAGTTGACGGTTCTGAGACCAGATCCCATGCGACGATGCAAAAGTCATCGCTTACCATGTCCGCCCCCGACTCGTTCTTCGATGTGCTGCCCACGCCGCGGCTCGAGATCCCGATCGTCACATTGCTGTCGAGAAGCGTCTCGAGGATCTTCCCGTTCGGGGTCGCAAGAACCTCGAGCTTGCCCATCACAGCATCGCCGTCCCACCAGATCTCTCTCATGACATGGCTCACGTTCTTCAGCGAGACGGTAGAAGACTCGGGATGATCGCATTCGCCCAGGGCACGATTCTCCCGCACGGCCTTCTGGTAGTTCTCGACCTCACGTTGGAGGATGCGCTTCGGATAGATACGCTTGTTCTGGTTGAGGGTCTCAGCTTTCTGGATGCATCCACTGAGGAAGATCTTTCCGCCGTTCTGGTCGCGAGACTCCTTGACCAGCTGGGGAGTGTAGTCGAGCTTCATCCACTCCCTGAGGATCTGTTTGTTGCTCATCTCGCGTTCCCTCCGCGGTACTTTTTGTTCAAAAGTCCCTTAAGCATCGTGATGTGCAGAGGCCCGAGGTCGGCGAGCATCTCATCGACCTCGGTCTCGACGCCACCGAGGTACTTGTCGCGCGCGGCGATCGCCGACACGATCGAGTCGTCGCTGGAGAGGACGTCCTCTTGGACCGTGACGAGCTCGGCCCTGATCGCCTTCGCCTGCTCGGGATCGAGCTTCGAGAACGACGCTCTCGCCTCGTCGGAGACCTCGAGCTTCAGCTTGCCGGCCTCCGCGAAGACATAGAACGGGCCCACCTCCACACCCTTCCCAGAGACGGTGAACTGCATGAACGTCTTCTGCCGCCCGACGTCCTTCTTGACGCCGTCGGCCTCGGCGCGTAGCTTCTTCCTCTTCAGCGCCTTGGCGATCTGCCCGAACGCGGACGAGATCGCCGCCTCGGTCCTCTTCTCGATCGCCTTCTGGAGCGTCTGCAGACGCTTGTCGGCGGTCACAGCCGCCTTCGAGAGCTTGGAGACCCGCTCGTCCCACTGCGACGCCTGCTCCTCCTCCCTGAAAAGGGCCTCGAACATCCCCTGGCGCACGGCCTCGCGGACGAGCTCGAGCCCCTCGTGCTTCTTCCTCGGATGGGCCCACTGGCGCTCCTTCTCCGCGGCCTTCTTCGGGTCCTTCTGGAGGCGGTCGACCTCTTTCCTGAGACGTTTCAGACGATTTATATCCTTCGGAGGGAACCTCTGCAGCTCGGCACGCTTCGCCGCCAGCTTCGTCGGGAACTCGCCGACGGACTTCGCCGCCTTCTTCTTCCCCTTGTTCGGAGAGTAGAGCGTGTAGCCGCCGCCGCCACCTTTCCGCCGGACGACCTCCCTGACCCGTGACCTGACAAGCTCCCTGAGCGCCAGCTCTCCGGCGATCGTCTCGGCCTCGGAGACGGCCGCCCTGAGCTCGCCGAGCTCGATCATCGCATGGATGCGGTCGATATGCTCCGGGAGCATCGAGCGCAGCCGCACCTTCGTCATCTCGTCGATCGGGGCGACCCCGACGAGCGCCTCGACCCTCCGTCTCCTCTCGTCGTCAGCTCCGAGGGGGAGCTGGAAACCGACCACGTTGGCTCCGCCGTTCATCTCGTCGATCCCTCCGTCGTCATCCATCCGAGTCGAGCTCCGCGACGAGGCTATGGAACAGGAGCATCTCCTCGACGGCCTCCGCCGGAGGGAGCTCCCGGCGCTCCCTGAGCATCGTCGATGCCACACGCAGCCTCTCGACGACCACAGGATCGGACTTGCAGTCGGCGTCGAGCTCTGCGGCCCTGAGACGTCCACGGATCGCGACGCGGTCCTCATCGAGCACCCCGTTCAGGTGCACCTGGTCGCCGGAGAAGAGGCTCCTGATGTAGCTCCTGAGCACCCTGCGCTGGCCCTCGCTGAGGGACCGCGAGTACCTGTCCTCGAACTTCTTCCGCGCGAGCCCGTAGACGAGCTCGTCCCTGTCATGATCGACCGGCACGGGGTCCGACGACTCAGAGCACATGAAGCCGACGAGAGCCTCCTCGATCCGAGCCCTCTCGACCTCCTCCGAGAGGGGACGCCTGCCGAGCTCCGACTCGACCATGACCGAGAGCGACGCGAGCACCCTGTACTCGGGGACCCTATGCCGCGAGAAGAAGTCCATCCCGAAGCCGTAGTTTATCTCCCTGATCAGGTTCGACTTCTTGATGTCGTTCGTCCGCCTGTCGAGCTTCCGCGCCCTCTTGAGCAGGGTCCCGAGGACCCTCTGGGCGACGTAGCGGCTGCAACCGCGTGTCTCCATGACCGTGCGGTAGAGCGAGAGCTCCTCGGCGAGCGGCGCGCCGGCGGAGAAATACTTCCTGAGGATCGCGAGAGCCGCATCCGCTCCCGTCCTGTCGCGCTCGACGATCCCCTCGCCGATCCGACGGACGAGCTGCTCGTACACGAGCCCGACGTTCCTCTTCCGATTATGCTTCAGCGACATATTCTGACGTCACCTTCCTCTGGAGCCGATGACGATGGCTCCGGTCGGTAAGTAGCGGCCGACCCGGCGTTCGCCCAGTCTCTCAGGAACCGCGGACTTTCGTGTCGAACATCCTCTGGATCCGCTCGGCGCGCTCCTCCTTCGACTCCACGACGACGTGACGGTCGTCCTCGACGATCAGGTCGGCGTCGCCATCGTCATCGGCGAGCTCGGAGAACGGCCTCGTCACCATCCGACGCAATGACCTCGTGTCGAACGGGTCGTCGGCCGTCTGCTTCTCGGTCCCGAAGACGAGCTCGTGGGCATCGTCGCCGGTCGAGAAGAGGTTCCTCCCCTTGTCGACGGCGAGGATCGCGTCGTCGCCCTCGCTGCCGGGGTTACGGACCTCATCCGTCGCGGACGAGGTATCGTCTTCAGCCTCATCGTCGGACTCGCCGAGGATCTGGCCGGCGAGGGTCAGCATCTCGGGAGCCGGAGGTGGGCCTCCGAGGGTATCCGGGAGCTCCCCAGCACCGGGCGCGTTCTCGCCCTCGCCGCCGAGAGCTGGCCCACCGCCCTCTTCCCCTCCGGCAGCCGTCCCGGCGGCGTCCTGGCCGACCTGCTCGAGGGCGAGGTCCTCCAGCTTGTCGAGACGCTTGCCCTCCTTGATCTTCGAGATCTCCTCGTCGTTGAGGTTGAAGATGCGCCTGTACATCGTCTCGCGGTCGAAGACATTCTCCTGCGCCATGCCGGCGACCTCGAACCTCATCCTCCACAGCTCCAGCCTCTGCTGCTGGGACACGGTCGACGGGTTCGCCATCTCGATCTTGAAGTTGACGAGCTCATCGCCCTGGTAGCCGAGGAGGAACAGATGGATGATCGCGATCTTGTTGAGCTCGGCGATGAAGATCTTCTGGATGCGCTCGATGGTCTTGGCAAAACGTACGTCTTCCTGCGCCAGAGTCGAGTTATGGCAATAAATTCCAACGCTTAGAGCGAAATTGTGATATTCACTATCGACCTCAATATCATAAACTGGAACCGAAGAATCCAGCCTGATACGGTCAACCGACACGACCTTGTGGTTCGTATCGACGAGACGTTGTTTCGCAAGATCACGCCACCTGCCATACTCGCTCGACTTGAGGATCTTTGTAAGCCACCTCTTCCCAATCGGTGGACTAGACTCAAAGAACCGATCCATCCTCGAGATACCACGAGCTCTACAATACTCGACGAGCCACTCGATGTCGTAACCGGCATTCCGACGTCTGACCCAGTGGTTGTCACCGGACAGCCTATCCCTGACGTCTTGCCGCTCCCAGATCTCCTTGTTCTGCTCGCTCTTACGCTTCCGATACGCAGGATCTTCCCAGTTCTTCTGCATGACATCTGACATCATGCCAGAGAACTCTGGAGAATGGATCATCTCGTAGAACTTCGTCCCTGGGGCGCTCGTCTTGCGTCCGATCTCACGCCACATCTCACGAGCTCGTTCACTGCTTCTCCAGACCGCAAGCTTCGGCGCAGCTTTTGCCCTAGCTTCAGGAGTACCAAGCGTCAGACGAGCATTTTTCTGATGCCAACGTCTATGATCGAGCCACGTCTTCTCCTGGAGATTATCGGGACTGTTATTTCTCTTGTCGCAATCGACATGATGGATCACCCTCGACCTCTCGATCGAGTGTGACAACTGCAGCTCACGATCGACGACGTGGTGCGTGGGCTCCCACTCTCCCGTCGCGTTGTTCAGGATCTTCTCGTACCCTTCGATCGTATCACCGTTGGCTCTCGACGACAGCTGCCGACGGATCGGCATCAACCGATCGCCAGACGACAGCTCGTCAGCCCGACGGTACGTCCCATCGCGCATCATAAACGGATGGTTATCGGTACAATCGATACGTCCGCCATCGTCAAGGGTCACCCTGACGAATTCAGCGACCTCTTTGGTCTTCTGAGCCAGTCTGATCTTCGTCGGGACCATCGTCCCATCCGGACGCGCAGAATACACCCAGTTCGTCTTTCCATCGATGAACTCTTCGACGACGCGCTCAATCGGCAGATCGCGTCCATCGAGCAACGCGATATTCGTAAGTCCTAACAAACATTTGGATCCAATATCGGCTTCGTACCCCAAATATGACTTCGGGATCTTGAGGGCCGCGAAGAGCTTGCTCTGGATGTACTGGACATCCTCGACGTCGCCGGTAAATTGTCCGCCAGGAAGCGTCTCGATGGAGGCGCCCTTGTCACCACGGGTGGGAATAAAAAAGTCTTCGTCAACACTGTTAACTAGAATACAACCAGATCGATTTTTGTATTGATCGATACTTGTTTGAACCGCAAAATTGTGCCTGTCCTCCTCGCCCTTCGGTCCGACGACCGTCATGCAGTAGACGTCGTCGACGTCGGCGAGCCGCTCGACCCTCGACACCGAATGGTTCAACGGTACCGGCTGGGTCGCGGCATAGTCGCGGAACTCGACGAAGCTCGTGCTCGAGACCTCTCCCATCCGCATGAGCTTCGACTGGATCGCGGCACAATGGAACCTCGAGACATCCCTTCCGCCTTGGGAGTTCGCCGCGATGACGAGCCGCCTGATCTCATCGTTCGACGAGACGAAGCTCCAGAGGTCCTTCCTCTTGATCGCCGGCTCGCTCTTCACGCGATCGAAGACGATGCCCATGACCTCGTTCGGGATGACCCACCGCATCCCTTCGGAACGCTTCTGCCTGTCGACGGCCCATGACTTCTGTTGGCCGACGCGCCGGTTGGCATTGTGGCTCCTGTGGAGCTCTGAGCCATTGTATGCGGCGCCCATCCGCTCGGCTTTCTTGTAGAGACGGTTCTGCTCCGAGATCCTCTTCCGCTTCTCGGGAGACCTGTTATATCTGGTGAAGTTATCAGCTCCGATGCTCGCGTGATACTTCCAATGCTCTTCGTTCCCCATCCAACGAAGATTATTCGGATGCGCGTTCTCACTGTCGAAATCGACATGGTGGATCACGAGGTTTTTCGTCTTCAACTTGCTCGACGCCTCAATCTTCTCTTCCGACAAAACGTCTTCGGCAACGATACGATGGACAAAGACGCTCTTCCCAAGAGCAGGATCATAGACAAGCGGATATCCTATGATACGACCGTCTTCTTTCGTCGACAGTCTCATCACGAACGGCATCAGGCTGTCGCCAGGCTCGAGCCGGTCGGCGCGCCGGCTCGTCCCATCCCTCAGCACGAACGGGTGCTCTGGCGCGGCATCGACGTATGTACCGTCATCGAGCCAGACACGATGCAGGTCGGAGCACGTGTAGTTCTTTCCGCACCAGATGACCCTGCCTGGGACGACCCTCCTCGTGCCATCCTGGATCGAGTAGACCCAATTCTCATGACCAGCTTGCTGCTCCACCGCAAGCTCCTCGATGGTCAAACAACGTCCATCGAGTAGAGGAACTTTTGTGTCCCGCCTCACCGGAAGCGCGTTGTATCTAAGATCCACACGCCCCGTCGTATTGTCGACGATCGTGTTCCGCTTCATCTTCGTCTTGACCTCCTCCATGAAGCGATCGATCTCCTCATGGGGGATGTTGCCGACGTCGATCTTGAAGACACGACGCTCGGGCGAGCGGACGATCCTGTAGACGAGCATCGCGTCCTCGATGAGGATCAGCTGCCGCCAGATCCTACGGGCCGGCTCGATCACCGAGCACCCGTACGGGAGGAACGCGTCGTTCCCGAGGAGCCTGAAGTGGATGACCTGCCAGTTCTGGAGGATCATGTTGCCCTGGGTCAGCCACCGATATCTGACCGCGAACGGGTCGTCCTTGTCGAAGCCCTCCTCGCGCTCGATCTCGTTGATCGGGATCGGGAGGAGGTTCAGGATGCCGTTGTCCTCGGACGCGTCGCAGAAGAGGATGAAATCGCCGTTCTGTGTGAGGTTCCTTACCCAGCTCCACGCGTTGAACTCGATGTTGAGCACGTCGAAGAAGAGCGTCTCGAGGATCTCCTTGACGCCGGCATCCTTCGACGTGATGTTGAGGACCTTGCCATACTCGTCGGCGCAGGTTACCTCGTCGGCGTAGATGTCGAGGCCGGAGTGAATTTCCGGGGTAAATTGCATTTCCACGTAGTCAGAATTATGAACAAAAACCAACTCTTGACCATTTTCCGTGGCCAACGCAAGGTTGTGATATGAGTCGACGATGATGTCACCGACCTCACGCAAACCGTTCGGCTCGACCGAGACGACCTTGTGGTTATACGAAATACTCTCAACTGTATCTACACAGTTTTTCCATGTCATGCCAACATCATGACCAGCCCACCTAAACCTATTAAAGATGACAGTTCTTGAACAGCTCAGCTCTTTCAAGATCGAGTGCTGATCACCGCGATACATGACAAACGCATCGAATACCTGTTCGAAAGTGACATCTTTTGACTTCTTCTCTCGGTTGCTCTTCGCGACCATCGCGCGACGTGATCCATCGTCGGCATCCCACTTCCTCTGGATCGCGGACTGGATACGGGCTCGCTTCTCCGGATCCGCCCACTGCTCCCTCGCCTGCTTCCCATGCTCCGACAGGTGCGCCCTCGCGTCGACGATCTCGAGGTTCGATGGATCGTTGTTCTCGGGGTCGTGGTCCCTATGGTGGACGTGCTCCTCGAACCTCTTCACGTCCCGACCGGCCGCCCACTCGGCGACGAGACGATGCTCGGGCTCCCAGCCCTTCCACGACTTCGGTTGGACCTCCATCGTATAGATCGACCGATAGCCATCGAACTTCTTACCATCTTTCGCCATGCCACCGAACTGCCGACGATAGAACGGCATGAGCGAGTCTCCTGATGCCAGCTCCTGCGCCTGCCGGTAGGAGCCATCGCGCATCATGCAAAGGTGGTCCGGCGTGCAGACGAACGACGAACCGTCGTCTAACGTCACCCTCACAGTCTCTTTCACGCCAGATGACGACGGATGATGGGCCCACGCCGGTACGATCTTCTTCTTCTCATGATCGTACGCATAGACGATGAACCTCTCGCCGTTGGGATATCGACGAATCAGCTCATGTAACGAGATTGCGCGTTCTTTTCCTGGCACACAGACGCAAAAAGCTAAATCAATACAATACCTTGCCAAGCGCTCATATTGTCCATAGCTCGCCAACGAGTTCACGTAGAGGCTCGAGAGCTCCCGCTTGTATGCCTTCGCCGTCCCCTTGGGCTCGTAGAGCTTCTCGCCCGACGCGATCTTGTGCCTGACGACGGGCCCGCTGCGGAACAGGCGCGTCAGCCGACGCCAGATCGTCTCCGTCTCGTCTCTATCGGCCATCTCTTACATCCCTTTCATTTCTTGTCCAAGAGCTCCCGCAGGTCGATGACGAGCCCGCCGGCGTACCGCACCTTGTACGGGTCCGGCATCCTGTAGAATGGCCCCATGGTCTGATGCGGCACCAGACGCGGGTCCTTCGAGGCTCCCCTGATATCCGTGTTGACGACCCTGTTGATCCCGATGTTCTGGATCAGCTTCCTCTGGTGGTCGACGCTCGCGAAGTTCGGCGAGATGTACGTATCCCTCAGCCAGGCTCCCATGGCTGCCGCCATCACGAGGTCATCGTTGTAGCCCCTCATCGCCTCCGGACGCCCGTTGCTCCAGATGAACGTCCTGATCTCACCGATGAACCGCTTCGAGCGCATCAAGATCACCCGTGTCCTGATGTACTCCTCCAGCTTGTTGAGGATCAGCGGACGCGTCTTCATCGAGGTCGTGAAGCCCACGACGAGGTCATCCGAGAAGACGCCGTACGCCGTGTTCACGGACTCGCCGGGCCTCTGGTCGCCCCTACGTGAGTAGTACACGTTCGGGTAGCCGCGCATCTTCACGTGCTCGAGGCACGCGAGCCCGACGGAGTTGTTCTCGACGACCATCATGCAGTTGCCGTACTGCGCGCCCAGGCCGCATATGAGCTCGGCGAACGCGTCGGGCGGGAGCTGGCCGTAGTACTCGGCGACCTCCTCCATCTGCTCCGTCTCGAACACGATGGCCGCCGAATTGTCCCTACCGTCCCCCCTGCAGACGTCGGCTGAAAGGAAGTACCGTCTCGACGAATCGTACCTCTTCCACACGAAGAGCTTGCGGTCCCAGTTCTCCATCGAGAGCGGCGGGAACGTCTCGCCCTCGAGCCACAGGATGCTCTCGCCGCCGATGACCGTCTCGCCCGACGCGTTGAAATTGCAGCATAATTCTTGAGCTATCTCTCGCTCGGACATGTTCTTCGTCTCGTTCTTGAACCACGGGCTCGTCTTGGACCCCGGGCGCTCCGGATCGTCCTCTAGCCCAACGGCACGGTCGGGATGCTCCCACCACATGAGCATCGTCGACTTGAACTCGTTGGTCCCGGCCACCGACTCGGTGTAGATCTTGTGAAAGACATTCCCGACACCGTTCGGCGTCGACAGGACGATGACACGTCCACCGGCCTGTACCGTCGGCAGGAGGCCCGTCCACAGCTCGTCCATGCCCTTGATGAACGCTCCCTCGTCGACGATCAGGAGCGACAGGGCCTCGGAACGACCGGCATCCTCCGACGAGGCGATCGCCTTCGCGACCGAGCCGTTGCTGAGCTCGATCGACATACGGTTGTCGACCATGATGTCCGCGAGCATCAGCCACTTCGGTATCTTCGTCAGCGCCGTCCTGATCTTCTTGATCATGTTCTTGGCGGTCTCCGCCTTGGTGGCGATGACGAGGATGTTCTTGTCGCGATGGAAGAGCATCATCCATGCGGCGTAGGCGGCGGTTATCTCCGATATGCCAAGCTGGCGCGCCTTGAGGACGACATTGAAACGCGAGACGAGATAGTCTTTGACGAGGGCATCCTGGTATGGGAACGTCTTGAACGGGATCAAGCCCAGGACGGGATGCTTGATCCTGACGTACTTGTTGATGAAGTAGAGCGGCTCGCGACCGCACGTGATGATCTCAGTCTTGAGTGTCGACTTCCGCATCGGCAGGCATCATTCGTCGGCGAGCTCGTAGATCTGCCACAAAACAAAATAAAATCGCTCATTAAGTGAGATCTTCTGCACGCTATAGTCGTGACGGTCCTTCATCTCCTTCATCTTCAGCACGCTGTGAGCGCGTTTCTTGTACTCTTTCTTCAGCTCTCTGACAAAATCACGGAGAAGCTTCTCTGACTCTTCACGGAGGCCATCGACCCTGCTGCGGTCGCAGAGGTGCATCTCATAGCAGTGGTACTTGACGTGGAGCTCGTTCCCGGAGAATGAGACGAGGATGCCCGCCGAGGGCGACTGGCGCGGCATGTCCTTGCTGATCTGAGCGATCAGAGCATTGCGGTCTTCGGACTGCAGGTAGGGCGTCCCTTGGGTCTCGTAGCTCTGGTACGCTTCCTTCTTCGCCATGTTCTCAACTCTCCTAACGCTCGGACAGACGTTTGGAGTAAATAGTCGTTCGGCGAAGAAAAAAGCAAGCGTGATGAAAAACCGAGAGGATCTTACTGCTTGTATAGCGACTCGATGAACAGCTCGAGCTCACCAGATGACGGCCGCCACCCCTCCGTCCAACGAGCTTCCCGACCCTCGACCCATCGGATCTGACAGTCAGAGCAGCATCCGAAGTCATAGAATGACGACGAAGACTTGCTGCCCTTCATGACACGTTCGCAGACCGGACAGAATGCAGGAACACGTAAACTGTGGTGATCATTCATTATTTTATTACCCAAAATTGCAAATACTCATCGACCCATCGCTCGGATGAATCGAGAGCATGCACCTTGACGGTCGCGACACCATCCGAGCATCCATCATCGATCGTAAACTTGCACATGAGCTTCGTCCCCCATGGCCTGACGAGCGAGCTGATCGGCTCTCCATCCGAATCACGTACCTCGATGTCCGCCGCGCAGCCACCCTTGAAGATCTTCGGATCGAGCACGACCTTGAACTCATATGTCCCGAGCTCAGAGTACGTGTCTCGCATGTTCATGACGACGATGTTCTCGCCGCGCGAGAGCTTCCTCAGGATCATGTCATCTCTCGAACGGTCTCCACGAGACCGAGGCACCGAGGTATTGGCCGACAGCCCCATCGATGACGACGCCATACAACGGTCCGATGCTTATGTTGCCGACATCGTACGCGAAGCCCACCGTCGCCAGAAGCCCATCGCCGAGCGCCACCGTCCCATCGACCGACAGCCGTTCATACCACCTCCGCCTGAAGACATATGGATCCACGGCGGAGAGGCTCAGGTCCACCTCGAGATCGTCGCTCGACCCGACGACCGTGCTCCACGAACCGTCATGGGCCTGCACCAGAGCGACCGTCAGCTCGAACGGACGTACCTGCTCGACCTTCACCGCTCCCTCAGGGGGATTGGTGATCGTGTGGCCGGTGACCCTGATCGGTCCGAACTCCTTGCCGAACATCACCATGGTACGATGCTTCGCGCACTCTTCGGCGCACTCGGGGATAGTCGGCGGCTGGTCAGGAGGATCATGCTGGGTCGCGTCGACAGCCCCTTCATACGCCCGTTTCCACCTGACGACAAGCGTATTAAGAGCGACGATCTCAAGCTTCTGCCGCTCGATCTCCGCAGAGACCTTCGCCTGGTCGTCGCGTGACGAGTCGAGCATCTTCTTCAGGTCGCCGAGCTCGACAGACTTCCTCTGGTAAAGGCCTCTCTCGAGCTCGACCGTCCTCGACTGCTCGGCGATCCTGTTGCGCAGCGTCGCCAGCTCCCGTTCATGCGAACGACGCTCGCATCCGCGGACGACGACCAGCGCGACGACCGCCGTAAGCAATGTGCCAGCGACGATCTTATCGACCAGACGCATCGTCTTCGTCATCCGTCGGATCTTCGACCGGCTGGTCCGCATACTTCCTATCCGTGTATCGACGGGCGACATAAGAACCGAGCGTCGGCGTCAGGACGGCGGCGATCACCGCCGCATCGATCGTCCCAAAACCGTACGTGTTCCCGTTCACGACGACGCTCATGCCAGCAAGCAGCACCTTCACGATGACGATCAAGAACCCAAGCAGCGTCATCGTAAGAACAGCGTCCGGACGATTTTCTGTATTGCGAATCCAAATGTTCATCTGTCATTCTCCTTCTATGCTACGCATACGTGCGCATATCCGTCGGCGTCGACCGAGATCTCCACGCTGTTATCGACCAGGTCCTTCAACGTGTCGACATGTGAGATGACGATGACATGGTCGAACAGAGTCCTTAAGTAGTCGAACATCTTCCCGACAGCCTCAAGATGAATCGGATCGAGCTTCCCGAACCCCTCGTCAACGATGAAGACATTCGACCGCGGGAGGCTTGAGACATTCAGGAGCGCCGCCCTGACGGCGAGCGACGCGATGAACTTCTCAGCGCCGCAGGCGAGCCCAAGGTTCCGTCTCTTGTACTCCCCATACTGCAGGTATAGCCTGATCGTCTGCTCGTCCGGATCGTGCTCGAGGAACACGTTGAAATCGACGATGTTCGAGAGGATCTTGTTGATCTCGTCGTTGATCATCGGAAGCTTCTCGGCGAGGATCCTGTACGCGATCCCATACTTTCCCATCGCCTCGACGTACAGCTCGTAGGCATGGCACAGACGACGGACATCGGTAAGCTGCTTGGCATCCTCTTCCAGACGCTCGAGGATGAGGCAGTCGGCACCGAGACGCTTGTTCAGATCGGCGATCGACCCTAGAGAGTCTTGGACCTTCCTATCGACCCCACGGCGGTCTCCCTCGAGCTCCCTGATCGCTCTCCTGGCCTCATCGTTGCGCCTGATAGTGTCCTCACCCTTCCGGTATGAGGCCTCATCCAGAACGAGCTGGTCAATCTTCTTCTTGAGCCTGTCCTCCTTGAGAGAGATGTTCTCGAGACGTAGTTTCGTCATCGCCACGGTCGCGACCAGCTCCGACAGATCTTTTCGGGCGATCTCAAGCTTCTCGGACTTTTCCTCCCAATCCTGAAGATCGATGAGCTCAGCTTCTTTTCTCCTCAGGTCATCCTCGAGAGCCGCACAACGAGCTTCTACCGACGAGAGACCACGTTTCGCCCCGAAGGCATCGACGAGGAACTTGCAGCTTGGATATAAATCCCCGCACGGCACTTCATCCAACAGCTTAAGCTTCTTCTTGTCTATGGCAAGCGTCGAGCGAAGCTTCTCAACGTCACGATCGACGAAAGCAATGTCTTTCTCAAGAGCCTTCGCGGCGATGAGCCCGGCAGCTATCGCAACCACATCGAACGACGCCAGCTCAACGACCGCGCGGTTATACAGCTCTTCCAGCCTAGAGATATCGGCCTCAAGATCTTCCTTTTCACCACAGACACTCTCGAGCGATCCATGGGCTTGAGCCAGCTCACGTATCGTCTCGTCGATGTCTACCGCACGTTCGACATCGACGAGACTCGAGCGAAGCTCGACCAGCCGCCTATCGAGACGTGTGATCGATCTCCTTCCAGTCGAGACATCGACGTCAACAGCTTCGATCTGCTCGACAAGAGCGAGCTTCTTCTTCCTATAGGCCTGGAGATTGTGTTCGATATCGGCCGACTCGTACTCTTGCAGCTTCGTCGAGTATCTTTTTGCCTCGTCTTTCGCAAGATTGCATTTCTGCTCGAAGATATCAAGATCGAGAAACCTACAGAGGATCTTCTTCCTGTCAGTCTCCTTGCAATTGATCATGTCGGCTCCACCAGGGATGCCCGATATCGGGATCTGAGCTGACATCGCGGCGAGAGCGAAATCATCAAACGTCCCTATCTTACGTCTGATCGTCGCTTCGGTCTCCGGACGAGAGACACCGTTCATGCTCGTCCTCTCACCGTCGTCATCGAGATAGAAGTCCAACGACGTCTTTCCCCATTCCTTCGTCTCTTGGAGCTTACGTTGGCCGTACTTTATCCGTTCGATCCTACGCTCGATGACATAGCTCTCGTCGCCGACCAAGATGTCGGCGACCATCACGGCCGACTCGCGATTGTCGTTGATGAGCTCGATGTTCTTCGAGACATCTTTCGTCACCTTGTCGAACAATGTCTCCAGGAATACGTCGAAGATAGAGCTCTTTCCAGAAGCATTCGGCGCGAAGATACCGGTCACTCCAGGTATCGACGAGAAATCGATGAAGTTATCCATACCGTAGTTGAAAAGGTTGCTCCAACCGATCCTATTCACCTTCCAAAAGACGTTCCTGGTGATGCTCTCATCCTTCGCGAGCTCAGGACCGAATCTCTTGTCGAGATCGAGCATGAGATCGACTACATCGTTCGACACATCTCGATCTTTGAAAAACTGTCTGATCAGTTTCTCTTGGACCGACGGTGAGCTGATGTTCTCGAGATCTTTCTTCGTCGCCGCTTTTTTCTTGTGGTCGATCCTGTACGACGTCGATGGGCTCGTCACTGAGACGATATCATACGGTCTGTATGCATCTCTGACAGATCTCTCTACGTCTTTCTGTTCGACAAGGCTGAGATTCCTCGGAGAGACGATCCGTAATCTCGCTCCGTCCGGAATGCTCAGCTTCCGCTGGAATAACAGCTCATCATCTAGCCTGACGGTATAGAAACCACGTGATCCGATGATCTTCCTGAACTGGACATCGAACGTACCATCTTTCCCGATGTCCCACAAAAGATAACCCTTCGTCTGGTCTTCCCCGAAGTTCTGCTGGATCAACGATCCTGCGTATGCGATCCGTCGATCCCTAAAGAACTGCTGTCTGTGGATATCCCCCATCATCACAAAGTCGAGACCATCGAACATCAACAAATCGACCTCCGCCGAGATCATCTTCCACTCAAGATCCGTGACACAGTTCATCACGGACCCATGGAACAGACCGATGTTCACGTGGTCTTTCTCTCTCTTCCACATCTCAGGTCTCGGATAGTTCTCCTGGTCAGCGAGCGAGAACACCCAGAATGAAAAAACCGTGTCATCAGCCTCGACACAGAACAGACCAGACTGCTTATGAAGGCAAACCGGATGCTTCGTGTTCGCACCGATGCTTGCAACGATCGGCGAGATCGCATCCTGCCGATCGGGATTCATCAGGTTAAGATCATGGTTCCCGAGTATGATGTGATAGGGAGCGATCTCTGCGACCGACCTGACGTGCTCCGAACATATCTGTACAAGCTCGGGACTGAGTTGGATCTTTGCGTGTACGGTATCGCCGGTGTTGACGATCAGATCTGGCTTGACGCTACGAAGATCACGATACAAATCGTCGAAAGCACGCCTGTACTCGTCGTGATATCGCAAATTGCGGATGTGTATGTCTGAGACATGAGCTATCCTCAACAGCACATCTCCCTGATCATCGTCATCTCGTCTGCCACATGGACGGCATTCGACTTTGCGGCCTCAAATGCTTTCCTGCCCATCTCTCCGACGTCTTTCGCACCGCCGAGATCGATCGTCCAACAGTCGACCCCATAGAGCATAAACATCGTCACAAGATCACGTTGCTGTTCTACAGCGTCGCTGTCAAGCGCAAGGATCACGTTCGTCCCAGATGATACGATCCTTCCGAACAGCTTCGATGAGCTTCTCACGAATGTCCCTTGGATCGGGATGGCATTCTCACCGGCGACGGCGGCATCGAACGGTCCTTCTGTGATGACGATCGGCTTCTTCCAGTCGACGAGATACTCGTTGAAGATGATATCTTTCGAGAAGTTCCCATGCCTGTATTTCATCTCGCCTGGGACCATCGATCGTCCGACGACGAAATTGAGCTCTCCATCACGATCGAACGAAGGGAAGATGATCCGATGCCTATATGGCCCATCCTCAGCATAGCCGAGCTTGAGCATGAACACGTCGTCGACCGTCAGCCCACGCGACATGACATATCTGATCGCCCTGTCGTAGAAGACACCGTGACCGGATCTCGTCAGGCTCACATACTCTTCTGGCAACGACGGGATCTCATAGCTCTGGTCATGAGACTCTACGCCTCCATCACGAGACTTGACGTACTCATCGAGCGCCTGTCGAGCGCCATATCTCAACACGCCGATCAGGCTCTTGCCACCAAAATGGCAGACCCAACAGTTGAACACGTCGGTCTCTACGTTCACCGACAGTTTCGCTTTTCTCTTCGTCCTAGACGGACACGAGCTCTTCGGACACACGAAGACAGCCTCATGCTTAGAGAGCTTCCTGAAGCGTGGCGCGCCAAGCGCACGGGAGAGCATCAGGATCTTCTTCTCTTCCGAGATCACTTCTTCTCCTGCAGGAGGAATCCCGCTCGAGCGATCACGTAGGCGTCTGCCATGTCGGCGACACCATCCTTCGGAGTCTTCCCGCCCTTCTTCAGCTCATACGGAAACATGGCGCAAGAAGATCGAGCGAACTCTATCGCGATCGTCTTCTTGTCGCCGCCCTTCGGGACTTTGAGACCGACAAGCTTCTTGGCCGTGACAGGAGCGATGTGCTCGATGCCGTCTGTCCGCTCATGCTGGGACAGTATGTACGTGACGACCGCGTTCATCTGGGCGAGCTTCAAGAGCGTGTTCTGGTTCGTGAACCCTCTTGTAAAGCCTGCCAGCCTGTCTTCTATGAAGTGATACGACCAGTCATCAACTTCATAATCTAAGAGCTGTCTGACGCGTTCAGCGACGACGTCATACTTCTCGAGCATCGTCTTAGACTTACGAAGATCGATCATGAAGAACTTGAACGGATCCCCATCGTCATACAGGACAGAGACACCGATTATCGACGTCGAGATATCCCATCCCCAGAACACGATCATAGGTAAGGAGACAAATCACGACATGAATGAAATTAGAAATCGATCCGCAGGCGAACGTTGAGCCGGTCACGTTCGCGTTTCCTGATCGGTTGGGCAAGCTTCGCAACGGCGACGAGCCTCCTCTCTCTATCGTAGAGCCCGACCGCCGTCACATACGTCACCGGCGGGCTCCGGACAAGCTCATATTTCTTCGTGCTCGCGTTGTATCTCGCGAACGTCGGATTGTTCGACGCGTTATGGCGAGCGGCACCCGACCTGCATGTGATCGTCTTCGTCGGGATGCGATGGAGGCCCATGAAAGAGATCGAGAGCAGATCTGCGGTATGGGCAGATCTGTCTCCGTCGCCTCGACCCTGCCCAAAGTCGAACAGCGACGGATCTTTGATGACGATGGTCCCTTCGCCGTAGAACACGTTCCCGACCTTGTTCCACGTGACGCCCTGGTATGACTCTTTGTTCTCGAGCGAAGACGAGCAGACAGAACCTGAGACGTAAAGACCACCACGACCGTCGTCACGAAGCACCCGTACCATCGCGACGTTCGTAGAGCTGTATGCTCTGCACGTAAGCTCGACGCTCCCAGTGACGATCTCGCTGCCGTACATGAGCGACGGTATATTGATGACTCTGAACTTCGTCGGAGATGTCACCTGATCGGCGAGCTCTTTCCTCGCTACGAACCGCGTATTGTCGCATGGATGCCATACCGGTCGGTTGCCGGTGAACGAACCGAGGTAAAGATGGATATCGTTCGGACTATAGTCAAAAGACGATGATCCGATATGATATGATGAGCTCGCACGGAACAACGGTCCTTGGTTCATCCGCCAGTATGCGACCAGGCCTGTCGCAGAACCGCTCGACAACATCACGCTGTCGAAGCTTGCAGACAACTGCTGATCCGACCGATAGACGCTCCACAAGCGTGACTCGTGGATCAAACCGAAGAACGACCTATTGGTAGAGCCGGTGATCGTGTTCGCCGACCCAGCGGATCTTATGCTCCCAATAAGCGTCCCGCCCGAACCGCTCATCGAACCGGTGTATGTGAAGCTACCGGCGTCCTTGAGATCGATGAGAAAACTACCTGTGTTGTTCGTCCCACGGACGACGACGTGGCTCCATCTCCTCTCGGGAGGCCCAAAGCTCGACGTGAAGATGCCCATGTAAGACCCAGAGAACACGAGCTGCCCAGTCGAGCCCGTGATCGCGAGATCGAAATGATTCGAGCGACGGACGATGGTAAAACTCTCATAGGAGCTCGCCGTCAGGAACGGCTTCACCCAGAACTCCATCGTAAAAGATGATGACACCATGCCTGTGGGACTGTTGGTACTAGGTGTCGACATCGCGTTCTGCGACCCACGCTCGAAGAACACGCTGTAATAATCGTACGAGCCCGTATGGTACTCAGGATTGTACCGCCCGTGGTACTCGTACAGGAGCATCAGCGGGTCCCAGTGCTCCTCGCCCCAGTTCTGGCCGTCCGATGACGCGTTCGTCCCGGCACGGGCCTTCACATACTTCACCGATGCGGTGACCGGGTACGAGCCGGTCATGTCGAGGACACCGTCGATCGTGTACGTGTGACGACGGTACGTCGGGACGATGCTGATGCCATCTCCCGACATGCTCGTAGAGCGCGAGCGCACGCCCCCGAACAAGCTCACCGAGCTCGACGCGTCGACATTCCCCCGCCAACCATCGGTGCCCGAGACGAACATGAACCTCGTCGAGGCGTTCAGGACGACATCGATAACATCTGTCGGCTCGAGCTTGGTGTAGACGGACATTTGGCTTAGACGATAGCTCCGATCTGGTCTTGCGTCCAAACCTCGAACGTCATCCCGTTCTTCTCACGGTGCTCGCGCGCGGCGGACATGAGTAAAATCAAAAATCGAGACGAAGCCGAACAATTGTCTCCGTGTCAAACGACTTTTTGATAGGTTTGTTGAGCTTCCCCGTCGCGAGGAGGCTGTCGTTCACGTCGTAGAGGCCGACCGTCGTGATGTACGCGCACGGTTCGAGGATGTTGCTCCCCGATGTCACCCTGATCCGCTTGTTCTCGTCGACGTACGTCGGGTTGCTCGAGTAGTTGAACTCGGAGTTCAGCGCGCGGCAGAAGAAGACCGACGAATGCAGGTTCGTCTGGTTGTGGAAGTCGACCCTCTCGACGTGGGTCCTGAGACCGTCTACGAGGTTGTTCAGGCAGCCAGATGACTGTATGTTGATGAGCGTCCTCGAGCCGGACCACAGCGGGATCGCGCCGAACGCGAGGTCCGCCGGGATAACGATCACGCCGGCATTATACCAGACCTGCCCGACCTCGGAGCCCGTACCGTTGTACTTCAGCGGCGCGTAGTCGCCGCCGATGCTCTGCTTGAACGCTGTGGCAGCGCCGGCATCGGATGCCGAGTACTGCGCCGGAGCGGCTGAATTGATCGTCAGCGAGACCGTCCCTTTCTTCAGCTCGTCCTTCTGCATGTTACGCTTGAGGGAGAGGAAGAACATATCATGCCTGTTCGCCGAGGCGACGCTGAAGAGCGAGTCTGGATTGCCGAGGAGCGTCGACGCGTACTGGCGGTACATCTTCACCTTCTCGGTCAGCGAGGCGCTCGTCGTGGAGGCGACATGGTGCGCAGAGCTCGTCGTGAGCCCGTACGTGACGTCGAAAAGAGCCGTGCTCAATGAGCTCGTCGGAGACGCATCGAACATCGACTCCCAGTAGCCGCCAAGATCGGGATCGGCAGACGATGACGCGATGTTCTTGAAGAACTTCACGTTCGCGTTGACCGAGTAGATCGATCCGGAGATCGCGACGACCTCGTTGATCGATGAGACGAGCGCGGCCACATCCTCTACCAAATTCAGGGTCTTGAACGAAATATGAATACCCTCCTACACTTAGGTCTTTTCAACTGCCAAGTCTAGACTTCTGCTCGAGAGATCAAGACCATAGACGTCAGTAAGTGTATCTGCGTCTGCATATACAACATTTTCTCCAGAAGACCGTAGAAGCTCGACCTTCCGAAGACCTCCGCGGTTACCATCGAAACCCTTTATCTCGATGTAACATCCATTGTCTTCGATAAGAAAATCCGGTGTGTAACCACGTCCGTCATCGAGAACAAATGTCTTTGGTTCATACGACCATTTCAAGTTCTTCTTCTCAAGAAACTGTTTGATGAATGCAGCTTCCCAACGGGACCGAACCTTCAAAAAAGTTCCATCGTTCAACTTTACATCAAAAAGTCTCGAGTGAAAAACAGGACGAATTTTATCAAAAAAGAATATTCCTTTGCATCTTTTGCTGCAAAATCGCTTATATCTTCTAACGGTTCCGTCGGACTTCGGACGCTCGAACATCGTTTCACATCCGTCACGAGCGCATCTTACGACAACACGCTCAATCTTCATCTGACCGGTCCGCTTCCGTCTATTGAATTCTCCGACGCAACCGCGTGAACACAACTTGCCTGTCCTCGCCTTCTCGACATGCTTCCCGCAAATTTCACAATTATAAACAAAAAGCACTTTTGGCTTTCGAAGCTGTCTAACGTCTCGACACTTGATAGAACAACAAAATTTACCTCTACGGGCGGGATATTCCCTATCACAAACTTCGCAAATCTTCGTTCTCATCAGCTCGTCGCGTATTCGGTGATCGTGACCGGGATCGTCACATACATGCCGCTCTGCTGTCCCTTGACGACGATGTTCGCGCTGATGTTCCTCGGTTTCGCCACCGATGAACCGACGAGCACATCGAACAGTTCAGTCGTCAGCGTCTGGACGCGCACGTTGAACTTGCACTCGGTCCCTCCGGACGACGTCACGCGCCCAGGAGCGGCAGAGACGATGTACTTCGCCGTCCCGAACTTCGTGATCGAGACCGGGACCTCGTCGGAGACGAAGATCAGGTCGTTGTCGAGCTCGATCTCGTAGTTCATGTCGATCACGTCGGCCGGCAGGACCGTCTGCGCGCGTGTCGATTCCTGGAAGACCGTCACGTCCACGCCGCCGCCGACAGAGTCGACCTGCTCCTTGAGCGTGACCGACGTCGGCTTCGCGACCATCGTCGGGAGGTACTGGAGCCTACTGTTCCTGATCGTAATGAGCGGCGACCTGAGCGCGATCACCTCGCTGGCGTAGGCCTCATGGACCGGCGTGTCGAGGATCTTCCGATCCTTCGAGTCGGATCCGGTCAGCTCGTTCCAGTTGCGGTAGTCGATCTCGTCGTCACCGAACCTGAAACGGACGACCGAGAAGCTGCCGTCATTCCTCGCCAGCTTCTCTCGACCGAGATCGGTGAGAGCGGCGTCGACGAAAACTTCGCCGCTGTTATCCTGGAGTCCCATGGTTATCATCCTTTTCTTTTACATACTCAAAAACGTGACCGTTAGCTCGTTCGCGTATACCTCTCAAGACCTTACAAACATTCGAAGAATATGTGCCGTAAAACTCAGCGGCAGACTTCAACGAAGGAAACATCTTACTGTCTTCCACACACCTGATCGGTTTGCAACATATCGTCCGACGTCCCGGGTATTCTTTTCCGAATGCCGAAGACAGAGGCGGTCTCTTGCCTTTGTGGCTCTCGCTCATCCTCGCTCGAATCTCTTTGGAGAATTTCCTTCCGGTCATCTTCCGACGCATCGTCTCAGTCTGTTCGACTGACCATTTTCGACCGCTCAACCCGGCTCCGCCGTCCGAGATATTCGTCAACGGACAGCCCTCAGCTCGTTTCAATGCTATCCAGTACCGCTCACGTTCGTTCAGCCACGAATTCGGATCTGGATGGCCATCCGGACACGACTCGACGACAGCTGCAATAGGTCGCAACCCATGCTCGACAAGCTCTCGAATCCAACGGTGACAGTGGTCATGTAAACGTAATGATGTCGGTGTAGAGTGTCCACGGGCTCTCCGCAGACCGCTACTGCTTCTACCGACGTACCGAAGTTCAAACGTACGTGGGTCGGTCAGTCCGTATATGACATGCCGCAAACCCATATCAGTACTCTCCTATCGATCTTGTACGGATAACTATCGTCATCGCGTCCGATTCGTCACGATGACCTCGCCCACGTGCGGAGACAGGCCGATGCTCTCCGGTGTCAGAAGCTTCCGTCCGTCCGACGACATCGCCACCATCGTCGACCTCTCGATGACAGCACCGACATCGTTGTAGTCCAGATCCACTCTGATGTCTCTACGTTCGCCGGTATCCAGCGATTCCAACCTCACGATAGCGGTCATGTCGTCGAACGAGAGCGTCCCTCGACCGGTCCTGCCGGCCACGGCCACGATATCACGTGCGATCGGGTCTATCGGAGTCCTCTTCGGCGGCCGGACCGCCAGAGCTCCATGGTCCTCGAGCCCCACCCCGGCCTGCGAGACGAACGACACCGGAAGCTCTCCGTCGTGCCAGTCGTCGACGATCGTGCATCCGATCTGATCCGACAGAAGCGACATCTCGTCATGCACCGTCACGCAAACTGCCGCATACACATGCTCGAAGCCTCGCTCGATACGATCATCGAAGAAGATACCGTTCTTGGGAGGGAACATGCGATCGAACTGGGTCCATCTTCCGATGTCGACCCCGTCCGTCGTCCGCTTTCGTCTGTAGAGCACGATCCCAGATATATCTCGCTGCCTGTCCTCCGGCATCTTCCACGACACGACAGCCCGCCCACGGTGCGACTCGGGCCTCACCGTCAGCTCGTCTGGTGGCGGCGGCGGGACGACATCGACGACGATCGCGTACGCCCACTCCCTGCACCACGACGTCTCGAAGAACGAGCTCTTGCTCGAGAACGATGCCGCAGCCTGCGAGAACGGCCTGTCGACAGAGTCGACCGCGACCACGCCCTCGAGCTCGACGTTGTTCTTTCGCGTCCATCTGACGATCGCCTTGATCCGATAGCGGTACGTGGCACCATACAGGATGCGCGAGTCGACAAGCTCACCGACATCTCTGTCTGGGACATCGATCTCATCGACGAGCTCGAACGCTCCGGAGCTCGACCTCTGATACTTCTCTATCACGTATCCGATATACTCGACGCCCTCGAGCTCCATGGGAGCCGGGAATGACGGTATCGGGTTTCTCATCTTTTTCGGAAGCGTGACCGCATCAGAGAACCTCGAGAGATCTGGCATCTGCTCAGCCAAAGCCAACGTGCTCTCGGCATGCTCGGGCTTGGTGATCGAGCTGACCTTCGCCTCTGAGACGATGCCATCGATCGCAGGATCTACGAAGGTGACATTGTTCGTCGTCGGCAGCTTGCCTTTCTTCTTCACGACGACAGATGAACCGGGCACACGTGAGACTTTTCGTACCGGTGACGCAGAAGCATGAGCCTTGAATGAGATCGCCGGAGACGACGAGTGGACTCCTACCAGTGATACCGTCTCTCCGTCAGAGACATATGAGAACCTGTTCGTCGCCTTCCCGCCCAATGCTGTTCCGCGCGCGTATCCGTCCTCTATCGAGTTCACATTCGACATGATATCGTTGAATGAGATCCCATCGACGTCGTCAGACGCGAGGAACCCGTGCTCGTCGAGGACCGAGCGGCCGCCATCCTGCTGACGCTCCACGATGTCAACGACCGACACGATCGCACCTGGCGCGGCAAAACCATTCGATATCGCTCCTTTTATAGCATCGAAATCGATACGGCCAGCATCGACAGTCAGTCCGGCGACAGACACACCGTTCGAGATGTCATTCGCTACCGGCATCCTCACCGTCTTCGTCGGCGCCTCATACCGTCTCAACCGAAGGACCGGCGCTTTCTTCCACGTCAGCAAGATGTACCTGGGAAGCTCATCTGTCGACAGGCTCTCATCACCGTCGGCATTCACCGTCTCATCGTCGACGAAGAAATTGTAGACCGGACGTGCGACGAGCTCGAAACCATCGAACAACGTCGAGAATGGCGCACGACGTGACGGCGACGATGACTTCGAGACGAGGGCCAGATCGTCGCTACCGACAGATAATCCACCGATGACCGCCATAGCGGGGCCGACAGTAGAGACCGACACCGGTCCGACGGTCACCTTGCTTCCGTCGACGATCGACGTCGAGCGCTCGGTCGTCCGCGGACCGAGTCCAGCAAAGAATTTCATCGAGCGTTTGCCCTCGTCGACTCGAAGAATGTCCGCAACATACGCACGAGACGTCCTATCCCGACAGCCGTCGTCAGATCGATCAGGTCGGCTGAGATAGAATCATCGATGGCGTACGCCAGATCATCCGATGTCACATCGTCAGAGGCTGTCGATCTTGGGACCACATCGATCTCTTCGACAGCGGCGGTCGATCGTGACCGACGACCCATGACCGACGAAAGATCGATACCACCGAACACATTCGTCGCCAGGATCTTTGGATCGACGGTAGCCGTCTCCGGGTCGATAGACGACAGTACCGAAGCGACCATCCCAGAATCTCGTTCGATCGAATCGGCAGCCGCATCTTGATCGGTAAAAAAGAGCAAGATCCCAGAGCGATCGAATATCTCCATGATCGTCTGTGAGACGCCGAACGACATTATCGAGTCATCAATGTTCGAGATCACCTTCGAGACATCGACAGGAGCGACGACGTTCCCGGCGGTAAGCTCTTGCTCCAAGAACTGCAACGTCGAACCGAAATATGAGAACTTCTTTACCCTCGAGATGTCATCGAGACGTGCGATCGACGCCTTGACGTTCATCGCCGCGATCACCCAATCATACTCATCGGTCCCATACAGCTTCCTAGAGATCGACGGATACGGATTGATATCCGTGCCGACAGCTGACCGTCGTCCGGCGACGAGCTCGCTCCTCAGCGCAAACATCTGATCTGCAGAGAACGAGACGACCGACACATCGACATCGAACGGTAGGACCCGACCGATAGATGCATCCTGGAATGCCGTGACGGTATAGAGATGGTACGAATCACGCTTCGGTGTCGTGTCGACGATGGCGAAGATATCGTCTGGATCGATCGACGAGTAGAACGAGAGGACCCACTTGACGACATACTCACGTATCCTGTCGTACTCATCGCGCGCCTGCTGGTTCGTCACAGCGAGCGCGTTGTCGACATCATTGAAGACATCGTGACGCCTGACGACATAGCCGCTAGCGTCTGGCATCCTCATCCAGCCGACGACAGCGCCAAGCCTCCTGTCCGCCGGCTTGTAATCGGCCGTGAACAGGATCCTCGGCGTGCGATTGACAAAGTCGAGCGACTTAAGGACCTTGAACGGCTCTGGGATAAGCTCTGAGAGAGAAGCCGCGCCGCCAAGGGAGACGGTAAAAGACGACAGCTGCGCCCGGCTGGCATCATCTTCTACAAAAGAAATCTCTCCTGCAAGCTCTGCATTCACCAACGCTCCAAGATCTCTCATCGTCACGACAAGACGACCGGCGAGATCTTCATCGATCGACAGCTCTCCGAACATCTCTCTACCGATGTTCAGCGATGAGATGAACACGAACGGGTTCTCCGGCGAGACGAAGCCGGCATCTTTCGCACGGACGACGACACTTCCGATCGCCGACACACGATCGAAGACGATGTTCCTTATCGAAAGAGCTTCAGCGCGTCCAGATGTCGCATCGATCAACGGCGTGACTCCCATCGCCGAAGCGGCGCGCTTCCCAGCCTCGATGTACCTGGTGAGCTCGAGAGACTCTTCCACATCTCCCGGAGGATTCATCAGCAGGTCAGCGACATCTCTGACGGTGATTTTGTTCATCGATGATATGCCTTTGCTCATCGACGGGACGCCTTCAGCTTCATCGGACGAGGATCGAGCGCAAGAGAGCTCTTCTCACGTTGCGTCAACGACGCGTTGGCTTTCATCTCGAACGATCTTTCCGTCAGGACGATCCCTTTGTATGACCACGCCGACATGTCGTCGGCAAAGATCGATCTCACACGGTAGAAATATGTGTTGCCGAGCTCGACGTCCCGATCGACGAACGCTCGCGAGCCCACACGTACAGCTGTCTTCTTCTTACCGACAGGATCGAACGTCCTCGCGAGACCCCTGCTCGACTCGAGATTCGGACGTCCGACCTCAACGAACGACAGCGAAGAAAGATCAGAGACATTCTGGACATTGATCCTCTTCCCGATGAAATTGTTGATCGCCACACGCTCGACGATCCACCCGTCAGGAATGCTACCGTCCGAGCTATCATCCCAGTTCAGTGTCACCAATGTCGGCTTCACACGTGCGTCTCCTGCGCGAAGCTTGAGATTCGTCGGTTGCGCAGGCGCAAGACGCGTCGAGATCTCGATCGGATCAGAGAATGAGCTGACGAGGCTTCCAGACTGGAACGTCATCACACGATAGGCATATGTCGCGCTATCGATTAGATACGGAGGCCTATATGTGGGCGACTGTTCGACCGACACCGGATCGACAAGCGCTGCTACGTCGACCATGGAAAACTGTTCCCAGCGCTCAGCGCCCTTCTTCTTCCTCTCTACCTGATACAGCGTCCTGACCGATGTCTCACCAAGCTGTTTTCTATTACCGATAAGTTCGGTCGGTTCCACATCGAGGTCTGCATTCGTCCATGATAGCCTGACAGCACGATGCGAGCCGGACATGTCGAAAGATGCCGACAGAGCGATCGGACGTGAGACGCTCGGTCGGTCGACGACCATCAACGGCACCGAAAAATTGTAACCCGTCCTATTCCCGAACCTGTCGGTCCCGACGACACAGTACTGGTACGTATGATCGTACCTTGTGAACGTATCGACGAACCCAACGACATCTCTTCCCTTCTCCAATGTCTGGAAATACCCGTTCCACCCAGGAGAGAACATCATCGGACCGGCGAACGACAGCGACCGAATCGGATCCGACATGCCAAGCGTCAGATGCCTCTGGGCGTTCGGGGTCACGAACGCCGCCTCACCCGTCGAGATGTCGCGACGTCCAACCTCGACAGCGACGATCCTGTCGTCATCGACGGTCACGATCAGCTTGACGTGACGTCCATCAGACACTTCTGCGTCGATCGTCGGTCTCTGAAGATCGAGCTGACGTGATGACGGATCTTTCACAAAGACTTCACACTCGAACGGCGTCGACGACTTATTGTCGAACGCATCGACGCAATAGATCCTATAGACATAGCGACGACCTGCCCGAACGCGCCTGTCAACGAACGCCGCCCCTCCGGACGGTGAGACGATCACCTCTCCGACCTGGATCATGCCGTTCGTCAACCGAGAGCTTCTCACAGCGTCAGTGATCTGACCGCTCTGCGTGTTCACCACGGTCATGCCGATCTCATCTGGACCGCCATCGACATCTCTACGATAGATCTCGAACGAAGATATGAACGGCTGGTCGGTCGTCATCGTGAACGACACTTTCACGTGTGACGATGAGTCGACGGTCACCGACGGCGGAAGAAGCTGGGGCCTCGTCTCGATCGCTACCGTAACGATCTCAGATCTCGGACTGTCCGTGCCGTCGCTGTCGATGAGAACCGCATAATACCTGTACGAACGACCGTATGATACGTCGGGATCGACATGCTCATGCTCGACCGTCTCACCGATCTCACGTGGATGTAACGATGACGGCGTGAGCGTCGCGATCTCCTCAAAGTCGTATGAGTTCGGAACCTCCACGATGCCTCTATCGCCAACTTCTCTTCTACTGAGACTCTTCGCATGGGCGACACCCATACCGGCAGCATCGACCTCGACGACATTCCGTCCGACAGAGACAACATCATTCAAGACCTTGACGTTGCCGGATCGTTTCTTGATGTTCTTGATCGCGTTCAGATTGTCTGCGACCGACCGGTCGACATCAGGCGCGTCAGAGATGAAACCGGCAAACTCACGTTTGGAGACCTCACGGGCGACCTGCGTCGTCCTCACCGGAGCCGACCGTCGAGCGGCACGCTCCTCGAGCGCCGACCTCACACCGGTGAACGGATCCACACGCATGGACCCGATCGAGCTCGGGACAGCCGACTCGGAGAGCCTCGACGAATGCATCACGATCGGATCACGGTTCTTCCTAGAACCACCGGACGAGATCGCCTCGAGCGCCGAGAACGAGATGTTGCCGACCGGCCTGTTCGAGACATCGGTATCCGACAGCGCCCTGAATATCTTGAACGCTTTCGTCGTCCTGAGCTGCAGCTTCGAGACCACCAATGTCAATCTTGCAAAGAAGCCGTCTACGGCGCCCCTCCCTTTGCTGAATCCGACCTCTACCGACGAGATGACAGGAGACGACATCTTCCTGTTCGTCGTCTGTTGCATCTGGCGTCCCGGCCGCGCGACGCCACGCGACAGCGATCTCGTGATGTCGACGTCGGTCTGATCGACGCCTGTCGGTCTTGCTTGCGCACGAGCACGAGACGCGGCAGCATCGACGGCGACGGCCAACGATTTCATCCCATCCGCGACAGCATCGACAGACTTCAGGTTCGAGGTCGACGACACGACAGCGATCGGTTTGCCCTGTTTCTCGGGGCTCTTGCTCTTCCCGGTCGAAGAGATCGGCTGTTTTGCCGGCGACACGGCGGACGCGGTCGGCTTGCCCCGCTCCTCGCTCCTGTTCTTCCTGGTCGCGACTGGCTGTTTCCTCATCTGCCCGATGTCTTCCTGAGATCCGAACCGGCGAGCAGGAGGTCACGTCTCGACCTGAACCTCCCGTCGAGGTACATCTTCATGCTCGTGCCGAACGATAGATCGTCGGTGGCATCGAGCTTCGGCGTCACCCTCGAATATCCGTCGGACCCGCTGACAAAGAGCGAGACCGCCGTCCCCTCCGCCGTCGACTCGTCGAAGAAATCCGACAGCGAGAGATCGACGACGAACGTCGTCGTGCTCCTCCGATCGAACCCTCTATCGATCGGACCGATAACCTCGACGACCTTGCCGGCACGATCGCGTCGCTTCGTGATCTCATCTACCTTCGCCTGGACGACCTGGATCGATCCGGAGACCACATCTGGATCGTACAGGACCCTCGACAGGACATTCTGGCCCTGCGGCATGGTGAACAGGGGCCTGATCGCATTGACGTGATCCAGATCGTCCCACGAGCGGTCGAGCCCGAGACCGTGAGTCGCCTCCCTCACGGGGGTCGCCTCGATCTGCGCCTCGACGGAGGCCGACAGTGCCGCGGAGGTCAGGCTGCCGCTATCGTAGATGATCGGGCTGTAGTCAACCTCGTCGTCGAAGAACGCGAAGTACGAGAACTCGAGCTTGCCGGCGGCGAACAGGCGTTTCCCGTCCTCCGTGAGGACCATATCGATGATCCGCTCCTGTTTGTCGAGGAAACCCGCCATGATATCTTCCTCTTAACTAGCGGGAGCCCGAAGTTCTCTCGGCGATCCGTCGGGCGGCCGTCTTCTTCGGGTTGGTCCGCGAGACAACATCTCTGACCTTCTGCACACGGCCGATCTTCGGCTTCGGCGCGACGATATCGATGACCTCATCGAGCCCACGGGTGAGCGGCGCATCGAACCGAGGCTCGATCGCAGACGCGCTGAGCGGTGAGATGTAGGGCGTCCCAAACTCGTTGTTCAAGAACTTCCATCGAGAATGAGCGAACTGGGATCCGGTCAGGTGGTCGGCGAGAGCGCCGGTGATCCTCGTAAAGACGGCAAAGTCGCCAGACTTTAATGAACCCGTGTCGTCGGTGATGCCGAACGTACGACCGGGATGGTCGGGAGCGACGGTATAGATCTCATGCTCGACAAGACCCCATGCTTGGCTTGGATTCGTAGGTTGCGGATGTACTGGCCAAAAAACACGATAGTCTGTGCTCCTGGTGCCCGACATTCGATGAAGAACCACTTTTTTTCCAGGTCTTGCCGATGTGTTCCATCGGGGCACGGGGCCATGTGGAGCTTTGTTCTGATCAAAAAGAATTTCGATCCTAGCTTGCCTAAAGTAGGCACGTTGCGCCGCGCCGGGCCCAAGGCCGGCATTGTCGGCTGACGACAATACAATGTTCCAATCTCCGTGAATCTCTTTCCCACGAAGACCTGGTCTGAAACCGACATATGGACCGCTGCCGGTCACCGATGAAACACCCAAATAATACCGCGTCGGATACGGACGGAACTCATAGACATCATCGAGCAACGGATACACTGGAATCATATCATTGGGTCCGATGTTCGATCCGGTCGTCGCGAACTCATTCTCATCGGCAGAACCTCCGGGACCGGTCAACCATCCAGCCGGAGGAGAGCCAGCAGCACCTTCGGTCATCTTCGATACACGGGTATCGCTGAACCATGAGACGCCATTTCCTGCAACGACTCCATTTCCAAAACCGTTTGACGAAGAAAACTCGTGGTTCGGAGCACCCTGCCGAAGATGGTACATCAAATGATCTGAGGACCCGGATGCATACAAAAGATCAAAATGACGAGGATTCAAATTTCTCGAAGCGTCCCAAAATACAGTTCTTATGTTGTGATCTGTAGTCCACGTAGCAGTCTCAGTGTTTGTGTCTGGTAATCTTCCTTCCCAAAGAATGTACATGCTAGGAAAACAATGGGGAATCGTTCTCTGTTGAGTTTGTAATACAGTAGCAGACTTAGGATCGTTTAATACTGGCAAACCAGATTTGAAATTCACATTCGAATTCCGTATACCTACGAAAAGATTACCAAGTCCATTAGAGTTTTCTGGCGTCCCAGGTTGCCACCACGTCACCGCCTCGATCCAAACCTTGATGTCGACGATCCTCCCGTAGTCTGGAACATTGATCGTGTACACGGTCGGACTTGAAACCTGTGACTCGAATATCGTCCCCGATGCCGCCACGAACGTCCCGAGGTCGGCGGATGCGGAGAGCTTGTAGGTCTTCCTCACGAGCCCACGTTTCTTCGAGTAGAACATGCTCCCGGACGCCGGCACGGAGCTCTGCTCCTTCGGCTCCGTCCCGCTCAGGTACGCGTTGAGAACCTGAACCTCGTGTCGCGATGACGAAAGAGCGCTCCACGCGAACGCATGCTGCGAGCTGCCGGCATGGTGCTGTGTCCATGAGGGCGGACGTGCGGTCGGGTTGGCTGCCTCGGAATCCTGCCCGACCTCTGAACGTAGCGCGGTCCCGAGGAGCAGACGGTTGTACCTGTCGCGCTCCGCCAGGTTCCTGAAGTTCACCCCGGCGTACGCGTCGAGGGATGAGGTGCGGAGGTAGTCTCGCTTCGACATCAGATGCCCCACTTGCTCTGGAGATAATGGAATGTGCCGCTGCGTTCCGCCTGCGTGAGCTCACGATCGTAGAGGAGGACCTCGGCGATGCTGCCGGAATAGCCAGAACTGGCGGCTTGCCCCCCTTCGATCGAGTCGGCAGACGACTCTCCGATCGACCATAGGGTCTCCCAGGTTGTTTCCGGTCCCCAGTCGACCGTGTTCGTAGGAGAATCATACGTTCCAGTCACGTTCGCCCTGGCGATCCAACGATCGGTCTTCGCCATGATGTTGAGTATCGCCCATTGGCGCGTCCAGGTCGCCGAAGAGAACGCCGTATACCTCGTCGTCGACCCAAAACCATAATAGACGACATCGTCACTGAACGGAAGATGGTTCGCTTGCCCCTGTTCCTGCCAATTTGTCGGTCCACCAGCCTTGCCCGTCCCAGACTTGAAGACGAAAAAAATCTCGCCCGTCGCCGTCCCCGTCAACAAAGGACTACGTTTGAGCATCGGGCTCGCTGTCGTAACAGCGGATGCCGTGAACGCGACGACATGCCTGCCAGCGAGAACATCGGGTGCCCAGTACGGTCCACCGCCAGAGAGAGCAGCGAGCGAGCTCGTGATGAAATCGTTGCCGTTCCCGCTCATATCGTTCCAGCGGTCGATTGTACCGTCAGATGCCGTCACGATTCCAACGTCCGACATGAGCCACAGGATCGGAGATGACGCCGGTGATAACGGTCTGAGCGGGTACCTGAGCACCGTATCCCTCTGCGAGATGACGACACAGCTCTGCCCGAGTATCGTCACCGGCTTGATGCCGCCCGAACCGGTCGTCGGCGACATGACATGCGACTGGAATTTTCCGCTCAGCTTCATCAGATGTACCTAGGTGTGGTGAAGCGCGCGACCATCGCTATAGTTCCCTCGACATCGAGACAGTCGTCCTGGAGCGGTCTCCTGTTGTATTGCACTTTCGGTCGTTCGAGCATGTGGCTCTCGACGACGAACTCATCGCCGAAGAATCTAGCGCGCGCCGGGATGAGCTTCTTCACCATCTCGATGAACGAGCGATCAAAGAACTCGAGGAGATCGGCGAAGAGCCTGAAGTTCAATCTCCCTTGCAGGCGCTTGAAATACACGCTCCTCATGACCTGCATCCTGAAGTACTCAGAGTCATACTTCGTAGCCGCGATCCCGAGAGCGTGCTCAAGCTCATCTATCGACGACATGATCTGTGACAGATCCTCGTTCAACGCGTCGACCATGTTGAACTCGAGCGACAGGATATTGCTATCGACGTATGAGTCACGCTGGCGTTGCTTCGACCCATCGACGATCCTGATCTTGTTCTCGGTCCATCCGCTCTCGGATGGGACGATGTAGCTGTACTCATCCAAGAATCGCTTGTAGACCTCGGTCGAGTGCTTGAAGTTCGTCCCAGACGCATGGATCCTGTTCGGCCCGACGTCGACAACTTCGAACTGCTTCGCGCCAGCACCAGCGATCGAGCTCGTGACACCCTCATTGAGCCGCAAATGCAAGACCAACGAAGAATCGATCTTGCTCACGTCCTCAAGACCATAGCTTTGGAAGTTCATCGTGTGGTCATCGAGCTCTCTCGACGTCAACGCTCGTTTCCAAAGACGATGCTCGGCACACCAATACTCAGAGCTAGTAACATCGAGAAGACCGCTTCCTAACTTCATCTGGATCGTCACCGGTACAGCCGTATCAAAGAAGATCGGCAGCGACGATGAAGCAGATGAGCTGCTGACATGCGTCTTGGTCATCTCTCCAGACGATGCTCTTCGAACAGATAGTTCCAGCGTACCTGACGTTCGATCGTAGATGACAGCTACTCTATTCCACTCATTGTCAAACACGGCGGCTCCAGTTATCTGGGCGATCGCACCGCCGCCATACGACGCCGACAAGACCAACGATCCGGTATACGATCCAAGCGACTCTTTCCCATATTTTAGAATGAGACTCCCAGAAGCTCCTACATCATATGCCCAGATCGAACCAGTCAGCAGTGTCGCTTGGACATGAGAGCTCGCAGTGAGCGGAAAACGAACCATGGTCTCAAATGTCAAGCTCGAACCGACGGTATACAAAGTGTTGACGTTAAAGTTGACCATGGTGCTACCAGTCAGGGATCCCGTGCATCCGAAACCAAGCGCCGGCACACTCTTCTCTGCGGTCACTCTCTGTGTCGTGAGCTCGACCTCGGGACTGTAGGCATACTCTTTCAACCTGACGAAATTGTCATTGATCCCATAGATCCTGAGCAACGATTGCACGCTCTCACGGGTCCCCTTCGTCTTGTAGAGATGCATGAGATTCGTCAGCGTGCGACGCCAGAACTCGTTCTTGATCTCATACAGCTTCGTGTCGAGCTGCTCGTTCGAGCTCAGGTTCGCGAGGACATCTCTCCCGAGCATGTACTGCACGGCGGTCGTATCGAGGAAGTTACCGACAAAGTCCCAGCCGAAGAACCTTCCCACCTCAGAGAGCAACGCGTCGGGCGCCTGATCGAACTCTCCGTATCCTGTCCGCAACAAATTGACCGTCTGATCGATGCTCAGCTTGATCTGATCGAATTGACGGGCGACCGCATGCAAGAAATTCCTGAGGACCTCTGTCCCTCTGAGCTCCTCCAAGACGAAGAACTGCTGAGGGAGCAAGTCGGTGAGTTTGTGTACGTTCATCCTGTCGAAATCGCTACCTGATGTCTGCCGTTCGACGACATATGACCTGACCTCAGGTGCATCGACGAACAGTATCGGATCTGGCTCCTCATACAAGAACGAACCGGAGCCACGAAGCGAACCGCTGTAGCTGTGGATCCTCCCAAAAAGTCTATGTCCTGAGCTGTCGACAGTCAATGCGTTCTCGCTGCCGCCAGAGATCGAACCGCTCTCGTTGAAACGCCACAGGGCGATGAGCCCCTCTTGCGCGTGGATCTTCGTGTTGAATGACGACGAGATCTGTTGTAGTGACCTCGCCGTCTTCCAAATCCTCACATCATCAAGATTTCCGGTGAACGACGTCACATGCTTGCTTGTCACCGATGCGGTCTGATGCGGGACAAGCGCGACCCCTCCGATTGTCATGCTCGAGCTTCCGATGTGGAACGGTCCGTAGAACGACAACGAGGCCGAAGAGACGACGACTGGAAACTCTTGGTTGCTGCCGGTATAGATTGTCATCGTGCCCGTCAGCGACGTCCTGTCACAGACGCAGGCAAGATAATGACGACCTGAACCAACGAGCGGTGATGAGATCTGGTTCGTCGATGACCCAGAGACTACCCTAAAGAATACCTCTGAACCAGAGAGATAGACTGCATACCCGTCTCCCGTCTCGAAATTCTTCTTCTGGACGAGCATCGAGATATGCGGGTCGGTCGTATATCCAGTCACCGGCGTCGACGCTTCGCACCACAGTTCTATCGTGAGCGACCCTGTGTTCGGGCTCAAAAGACCGACCTTCGCGACGCCGCCCTCTACCCCGACATCTTCGACGATGACAGGGTTGTCTGTCGCCGACGTAAATCTGAGATGCCCTGAGCGTTTCGGCCACGTCTTGTACACGTGACGTTGGTAACCGTCGAGATCTCGGATGAACGACTCTATGGCAAACATCGACCCATCGAACGGATACTCGTTGATGATCTTCTCGCCGGTGATATTGAAGTACTCGAGCGCCGAGTTGAAGAACACGTGGTTCGCAAAGTCTGAATAGTCTACCTTCAGATCGACATCAAGAAATCCCTTGGACTTCTTGACAAAGAAATCCTGATCTTCCTCTGAATCGGAAAGCGAGTCAAGAGTCTGCGGGCTCGTCGCGACCAAAGTCTCATCGCGAATGTCATCGAACAGAGAGATCGTGTCGCTCATCGCCGTTCATCCCACACGAAAAGACTCAAGGTACTCCTCGAGAAGCTCATCATACCGCTCTCTGAGCTCATCGACCACGGCGACATCGTCATCATCTTCTGCGGCAGCTATACGCTCAAGAAAATCTCTCAGACCGATCTCATATTCCTCACGGTCCATCACAGCACCTTGAACTTGAACCCGCCATCGACGATCTGCTTCTGTCCATCCTCATCGATCAAAAAGATGATCCTGTACACATTCCCAGGATGCAACGTGCTCATGTAAAAGTCAAAGAAGTTCCCGTTCTTGTCATATGAGAGCCTCGTCACGTTGTCCGATCCGGTCCCAAACGGGATGACCCTCTCGCGGGTCGAATCATTCTCGATCGCATAGTAGCTCTTCTTCACGATCTTGTACGGAGGAGACATCGAAGCCGTAAGGACAACTGTCGGATTGTAGTCACGGGTCCTGAATGCTATGTTCATCCGCGGCTGTTCTGTCACGTCGTACTCATCCCTCAGGTTCTTGACGCGACCGACATACTGCGACGGCGAGTTCGTCTGCACGGCGCCGTCGACCGAGAGCATGAATGTCCCGGTCATGAACGCGAAGCTTCCCGATCCCCACCGATCATAAAAGACCGATCCAGAGTATGATCCTGTTGGAAGCGCGAACGACGCGCTATAGATCCCAGTCTTCCCAACATGCGATCCGGTGAGCGTCAGAAGAGTTCCTGATGCGTCGGCTATCCTGACGATCGGAGCATTCGCGCCCATCGAGACATCCGCAAGCTGCCCGCCAACCTTATTATACATGAACAGCGAACCGGTGGCCCCCCAGACCATAGCTCCTCGGTCATCGGCCACGTGGTCATCCCAGGACGCCTCAACGTACGGACGACGGTCTTTGAAGTTGCTCGTACGGCCATAGAACCGCTTGATATAGTAGTCGTTGTATTCCGAGTCGAGCTCGATCGACCCGGTCAGCTTGATCATAAAGCCGTTGTTCTGAAGCCCTCCGGTCAGCCATGAGTTGACCAAAGACGACATGCCTACGGTCAGATCTTCGTATCCTGTGTCGAAGTGGAACGATGAGGAGCTCGTCGTCACAAAATCGCCACCGATAGATGTCCAGAAAACATTGGACTTCGCACGATCCCAGTTCGCATACCCAAGATCGTTGTAGTCGTCGACATCGAGACCACGTCCCTCGTCCCAGCTCGTCGAGACAGCGACTATACCGACATCGTAGCTCGATGGAAGCGTCTCACGGGTCGTCGCGTGCTTGAGCTTCAGCGTGTACAACGTCCCAGTCGCCGGAGCCTTGCCCGACGCGGTCATCGAGGAGATCTCAGAGAAATCGAACTGCATCAGCACACGGGCGAGGCTTGCCGAACCGGCGACGCCGATCGCTCCGGATGTTCCAGCTTTCTTGAAAAGATCAAGCGTCTCCGATCCTCCGAAGTTCGAGCCGGTTTGCTTGACCCTGTTCTTCTGTACGTTCGTGATGAACGTGTCTTTCGCGACATAGATCCGATAGATCATGTTACTTTGCGACTCCGACGAGGTCACGACGTGGGTACTTCACCTCAAAGATCGAATTCTCTGGGCAGTAGACGATCCCGTTCTTCGTGCTCGCCCTCACATCATAACGGACGCTCGAGTATGACAGTCCGCTGACCGTGCCGATGATATTGCTGAAGCTCAGATCGTAGACAGAGACCACACCGGGGATGCCATCGAGCAACGCGACGACCTGAGACAGGACAATTGGCTTTCCTATCTCTGTGTTCTTCGTATCGAAAAACTCCATGAGCTTGTCGAGACAACGCGCGACCACCTCGACCTTTATGCGCGGCTTTGCGACGACGATCCCAAAGCTGCATCCGACGTTGATGATGTCGGATCCCATGACATTGAACCCATCGGTCATCATCCTGAACTTCTTCAGGTAGGTCTTCACGTTCTTCTTCAGGGTCACGGTCGGCTGCGCGAGATGCCCATTCGAATCCAATGACAGAAGATGTATGTCGATCGACGATCCGTTACCATGTGACGGCTTCACGAACGCTTTCTTCGGAGAACCGAACTTGGCAGGAAGAGAGAACACACGGGCGACGACGTCCTCACGTGTGACGACACGATCTTGCGCTGCAAAGAATGCCGCAGCATTCAGCTTGATCTCTTGGATCGTCTCGGCCGCCCCACCGCCGTCGATCTTCTTCAAGTTGATGCATCCGACAGATGCCTCGACGGCAGACTTCGTCGAGGCCACAAGACCAGATGTCGAGAAGTCGAACGTCGCGTTCACGACATTCTTCACGGTTTTCGGCGGAATATTCGTATGCTCGCCGCCACCGACCCTGTACTTCACGGTCAATGTCGTGTTGTACGGGCTGAGGCCGAATCCTCTCGTCTTGATGAAATTTCTCGGATCGATCGAGTATGATGAGAATGTCCGACGTCCTGCCAACGGTAGAGCAAGATCCGCGATATTCGGGATGAGCTCATCGTCGAAATTGACGCCGTCTCCAGAACCGAACACGAGCGATGTCTTCTCGGTCACTGGATCACGTTCTATGATGAAGCGACGCGCCGCAGGAAGAAGCTTCATGACATATGGAACGACATCGCCGTCTTCGGTCGAGTCGTTCACAGCACCGTCGAAGACCCAATCCTGAGCGAGATAATCGACCTCGTTCCACTCGTTACGGTCGCTATCGATTACCTCGATCACCTCGATGACGTCGACATTCGTGAGTTCTACCGTTCTGAACCTCTTGAACTCAGACAGGACGAACGTCTCTGTCTTCGTCTCGCCGGCGATCACTTCTATGTCTTTTCTCAGGGCAAAATGCGTCGGGTAGCCAGTCGTCGCATCGTAGTTCGATCCGGTCACGAGACGACCATTCGATGCTGTAAAATGTATGTCGTCAAGCGTCTCGAACATCGACCCGTTCGGTCCGACAGCTCGAGCGCCCTTGAGGAGGATCGGCGTGTAAGTATCGTCTGGAACAAACTCGCCGTATGAATTGACCTTCGACGGAACCTTAATCGCGAGCGACAGCATCCCACGAGATGCTCTCTTGCCGGACGGTCTGTATCCTCGAGCACGTGCATACGCTACGACGTTATCGATCTGCTTCGCGTTCTCGGTGAGCTCGTTGAACTGGAAGTCCTGGTAGAACGACAGGACGTCGCCGACATAAGCGACGGCCTCGATCAACGCCATACCTGGAGACGCCTCGTTAAAATCAGAGAAGCTTCCGCTGTGGCGCGCCTGCAGATACTTGATCAGATCACGCTTGAAACCGCCGAAGTCTCTGTTCAAGAGACTCACCTGAGATCGCGTTCCGTTATCGTTCATATGATCTCCGTGACGGTTCCGCCGACATCTGGACGATCGACGAGCTTGAAACCGATGCTCAGTCTCATCTCGTTCGGATCCAGCGACGGATCGTCGGACTGGAACAGCACGTTCAACGTCTCGAGCTCAAGGTACGGCATCCATGTCTTCACTTGGTCGATCGCGCGGTCGGCGATCCTAGACTTGAGCTCATCGTCACGAGCTTGCTCGAAGATGAACTCTATCATGTTGAAACCAAAGTTGCTATTCATGACCCGTTCGCCCCAGTTCGTGACCATGAGAGACCTCAAGTTCTGGGCGATGGCCGACAGCTCATCGTTCGTGCACTCGAAATACCCAAGCGAGCCCGTCGAGACCTGGAATGGAAACGAGAACCCTATCGGCATCGGATGTCTCCTGGGACCGCTGTCATCATCGTCTAAGTATGCAAAACAGATCGGAATCCCGTGCCCATGGTAGGATAGCCGTAGGATCGCTCCAGATCACACAGGATGATCTCTGGAACCTCAACGGGATCTGTGATAGAAGGATCGGACTAGTGGACCTGAGGATCCCTCAGTCGACTGAGGCTTTGGAAGAGAGGACACTGTCCGGAGGAGGGATCGTCGGGACCAAAGACTCTGCTGCGCCCGGGACGGTATGCGTGTGTGTCTTGAAGTAAGAGATGAACCTGTCGCCACGGATCATCCTGTCGACAGCAGAACGGCCGATCTTCACGTCGCCGTCGATGACGACTGTGCCGTCGGATGCCATCGTCAGGCTGCATTTTCCGACGACGACCCTCAGGGTCTCGCGTCCGACTATGCGGACATGATCAGACTTGATGATCGCCGATGGGACATCGCTCCGGGGATCGCCGACATCAGCCGAACCGGCGTAGTCATCGGGATCCGATCTCATCGAGAGGTACACGAACGACTTGTCATCCTCGAACGACTGTTCCTGTCCGGCTCTTCCGACGACGATGTATGCTGCGCCGGCGGCTGCGCCACCATCAGAGTGGTCGACTCTTCCGTAGCCGGTCGAAGCTGTCGAGCGACGGTCTGTCCCGAGGACGATCGTCGCATTGTTCGAGCCGCCGAGGACATGGTCACCGATCCGCTTCTTGAACGGAGGAACATCCTCTCGGATGACATCGTACGACATCAGACATCCTCAAACGAGGACATCGCGGACTGGACAGCGATCGTTCCTGCCGCCAGCTCGTCGGTCAAGATCTCATCCTCACCGGCCGAATCAGAGAACGCATCGGTCGCCGAAGAACGCGTACGTCCGAATGAATCGATCCCGCGCGCGACGTTCGCGCCCTCATGGCCAGAGATCCTGCAAACCCATAGGCCATGGTCAAAATCACTATCTTCGAACATGACATAGGCGTACTCACCGGGCTTGATCGGGATCGACATGTGCTCCGACTGGAACAACGGCCAGAACACGCGAAGCTCATCATCGGACAAAAAACCATCGAAACCGCCGTTCATGACCCTTGCTTTTATGCTGTTCCTCGGATTGCTCGGTCCGATGTTCGCGACGAACTCTCTCCTGCTGTTGCCATCCAACGCGACCAGCGAACCAGCGCCGTCCGGATTCTCCAGCTTCCCTCCCTCGACGTCGACAGCGAGCACCTGCGCCCTAAAAAACGTCTGGACGTTAGAGTTCGAATCAAATAGCTGACCGCGAGCAGCTTTCTTCAGCAGCTCGGCAAGAAAGATCTCCGGGCGTCGTATCTTCTCAATGTTCTGCATCGTCAGAATGCTTCGCTCTCGCCAAAAGCTCTTCAGCGATCAGGATGTATTCATCACGCAGATGAGCGATCTTCACCAACTTCTTCCCGGCATCGTTCACGAGCGTCTCAAGCTCTTCTATGACAACATCTCGACGACGATGAAGCTCTAGATCGTCGATTCCATCGAATGTCATCGACGGCACCGATCAATTCTTCTCGTCTTCGATCACATACGGATCGCCGATGTTATCATAGACTGCATCAGACTCATTCTCATCGTCGTCAGGCACGACGGCGACGGTCCTCATCTTCTTCAGTTTCAATTGGGCGAGCTGGATGAGCTGGAGGTTGATACGGGTAAGACAATCTGACGCTTTCACGAAGGCATCACCAGCAAGATACGCTGTCTCTTCTCTGTCGAGAATCCCATCCAGGAACTTCTGGACACGACTGCGGTCACATCGAGCGTTCCCATGTGCTTCATCACAGAGCGCAGAGAACTCGATGTCATCAGTCGCAGCAGACTGCTGCTTCTCCTGAGGAGTCGAACTCTTCTTTGAACCGGACATATAACTCCTTGATCTTCTTCAGGTTCACGACAACTTGCTTCGTGTTGAGACCGGTCATGTCGCGAAGATAAAGATAGATCGCTTTCCGGTTGTAAATAGTGATGAGATGAGGGTTTCTTATCATAAAGACAACGGCGTCGAGCACCTGTCTCTCAGACTTCTTCTTGAGAAGATCCCTCCACTTGTCCATGTCATCGAACAACGCGACCCAAAACTCCTTCTCGACGATCTGATCCTCGAACGGATTCAGAGAAAAACACGGATCGTTTTTTACAACCTCGTGATCAAGGTCATACTGAAGATCGCTTGCGGTCAACCCTTGCTTTTTCTTCTCTCGAAGCCTATGGATGAACCAGTTCCGTGCGACAACATTAAAATATGAGAAACCTTTCTTTCCCCTGTTCGGATCGTACTTCGGGAGCATCTCGTAGAGGTTCGTCAGACAGTCACGTTTCAACGTGTCGACATCATCGATCCGATGGAAACGGTACACATGGATCAAATTCTCGATCAATGTCTCAAACGCCGGCTTGATCTCAGCATCAAATATCCGATGTTTCTCGCTACGTTCGTCGCTTTCGAGGTATCTCTTGATGCTTGCATCAGTCTCGGGCGTAAAATAATCTGCCACCGTTGCTGGTCTCCCTTCTCAAATGACGACCGGAGGATTCGGTTTCTTGATCTTACCACGCCTAAGATCTTTGATAGACGATCTCACAGCGTGTATCGAATACCACTCGAGATTCTTCTTCAGCTCCATGAGCCCATGATGGAACTCAAGCGCCTCGATCGACGTCGAGAGAAGGCCCGACGACGACAGCTTTGCTATCCGCTCGATGCTCTCATCGATGTCGTCGTTAAGCGAGCTGAACAATGTGTCGAACTGAAGCAATCGTTTTGCAGCTACGCGAAGCAAGACCAACGACACTGTCAGCAACAAACACAGCATGAAAAAGAACAGAACGATGATCATCTGTATCCATCCTTCGACCACCCAGATCCCTTGAGGACAAATGACGTCTTCGAGATGATCCTCTCCATCTCGATGGCATCGCCATCCTCACAACAGCAAAACGGTCGTGTCTCGTCGTCTACATGTCGATCGACATGCTGAAAAATCTCAGTTGTCTTCTTGCATTTCGGACACTGATACTCGTACTGCGGCACCTCTCAGTGTGTCCTTCCGTTCTCTCGAAGATACTCATTTGAGAGCTCAAGAACGGCCCGAACCCCAGTCTCAGGATTGGAACCCAAGGTCACGTCAACCTTCCGCAGGAGCTCAGAAATATCTTCTCCTTGCGTGATTCCACAACGAACGATCTCCACGATCTCGACGAGCACCGAATTACCGAATTTCATGGCATCTCCTCCAACAAGAATGATAACACAGGTTACAAAACATGTACAACTGTTATCGGCTAGACCCTGACGACGCTTGTCCCAAACTTTTGGACTACCTGTGTCGCGCAGAAATTCGCGAACTTGATCGCCATGGCCACATCATCGCTCTTCGTCGTGACGTAATAGACCAATGCTGCCATGAACGTGTCACCACAGCCCGTGACATCGACAGCATCGATCTTCTGGACCAACGGGAACTCGATCGACCGGATCGTGTATTTCGCCTCGATGACACCGGTCATCACACGGTTCTCTTCCTGTTCATAGGTACGAAGCTCAGCTCCTTTCGGGCCTCGTGTCACGACGCACACGTCGAACAAGCTCTCGACACACTCATAGTCACGACACGACAGCTGGTCGACAAACTCGCTCTCATTCAACTTCACCAACGAGGCACCGGAGAACATCGAGAGATTCTTACGTTTCGAATCGACATATACCGGGCACTCGTGATACCTGCAGATGTCTTCTGCGAGACGAGCAGCAATCGTCCCCATCCTATAATCTGACAAGATAACCGCATCGAACTTTTCATGACGCCACTCAGCAACGAGCGTATCACAGAACAATGCTGTAGCTTCATCAGAAAACTGTTTGAAGTTATCGAAACGTCCGATGATCCGGGTACCATCAACATCGACATAACGATGTTTCACTATCGATGGACCAACATTACAGAACAGCGTCTTGATGCCGGTCTCCTCGATCTTCCACTTCATGTCGTTTCCGACGATGCCCGCAAGATACACGTCTACATCCTGTCCATCGATAAGCGACACAAGATTGTTCGCAACATTCGCAGCACCGCCGAGCCGAATCTCAGTTCTCAATTCGTCCCAGACAGGAACAGGAGCGTCTGGGCACGTACGTTCGGTACGGACATATGTGTACCTGTCGACCATGATGTCTCCGACGACAAGTATCTTCTTACGCATCTTCGATCCTCAATGCGCAGATGATCTTGGATGTCGAAAGACCAGGAACCATCTCAACACGATGGACCCTTGCGTTGCGATTCTTTATGATCATATCTGACGGATACTCAGATCCTTTCACGACAACGTCAGGATCCAACGCGTCGACCAACCCTCGCGGAGTTAACTCATCGAACACGATGACGATCGGATCTGCTTTGAGGTTCACCAACATCTCAGAACGAAAATCCTGCCGGTTCACAGGTCTATCTGGACCTTTGAGCTGTCTGATACTAAGATCAGAATTTAGACCGACGACCAGCATCCCATCATCACCCGCAAGATGACGGCATTCGTTGAGCAACCTCACGTGACCGATGTGCAGCACGTCAAAACATCCGTTCGTGAACACGACAGTGCCGTGGCATCGGTGCCGCCAATCGAGAAGATGGTTGAGATCTGTTTTGGTCGAATCGAGGATCAAGCGATCAGATCCTCTCTATATTTATACATTTGTCATCAATGTACAGATCTGCCGACGGCTTCCCAAAGATTAGCTCATCGTACCTGACGCCGTTCGTCAAGAGCCATCTCTCAAGCTCAGCTCGCCATCGACGTTCGATCTTCTGAAAATCTCCGCAGAATGTCTCCATCCCACGAGCGGTGTATATGACGACCTTGTATCCACTATCGTAGAACGCATTCGCTATCCCGATCACGTCGTGACGCGGTTCGATCCTGTCGTACTCTCCCGGAGAGACCCTCGTGCACAGTGTCCCATCGAAATCGAAGACGATCGTCCGAGCGTCATCGACCATTACTAGGACTTGTTTTCTATATCTAAAACAGCTCTGTTTACCATCTTTTCCCAGTTTCTGTTTGTACGAAGTTCATCGTTGCGAGACAATACCGCAGTGAACAATTTCTCACCAGTGCCCAACTGTGAACACAAGTACTTAAGATTGTTAACATCTTTCACGAAGCAATGGCCTCCGAACCCTAAATCTCCATCCGGTCCAGGGACAAAAAGATGGCTCGAATTGATCCGACGGTCGAGACATGCGAGCATCCTCACCTCATCGTAATCGATGCCAAGAGCCTCACAAACCTTATAGATCTCGTTGCCAAAGATGACCCTGATGGTCAAGATCGCATTCGTGAACAGCTTCACCATCTCAGCGACCTCAGGATCGCATTGAACGATAATAACGGGACCGGCAGGATGTGAGGTGGTCACCTGCATCCGATCGGGCCAGACTGCCTCGAAAAATTTCGCAACGACGAGAGCATCTTCCTCGCGACCGCCGAGCAAGACACGTCTGGCATTCTTGAAGTCATCGACGCTGTTCGCCTCGGTAAGGAACTCAGGAGAGAACAGGATCCTGAGCGCGAACTTCTTCTGCATCGATCTCGTGAAACCAGGAGGTACTGTACTCTTCAGCACGACGACGAACTCATCGAGATCACGACCGACATTCGCTGCCGTCGTCTGTATCTCCTGCAGGACCTCCTCAACAATGCCTGTGTGACATTCTCCATCCGACTTCATCGGCGTCGGGACCGCGACGAAGATCACATGGGCGACTTTGACGACATCTGACAGGGATTCCGTCCCGATCTTGAACTTGTCGTAAACGACAACTTTACATCTCTCCTTGAAAAGCGCCTCAACGGCCTGCCCGACATAACCGTAACCGACCTGACCGACGATGTGCTCAGAGATCTCAAACTCTTCGACGTCGTTTATGCTCTTCATCAGCGCCCTCTAGCCTCGATCATCTTTCGGACCGTCTCATTGAACCTGCCAGCTTGGACACGCCAGTCTTCTTCGATCGCAAACTTACGTGCGGCAGAACCGACGACAGACCATGATCCATCGGCGATCGATTCAACGATCAGGTCAGCCCACGTGTCGATGTCACGTACATACCCAGTCTTGCCGTCATCGATCAAAAAAGATGGGCTGCCCATATCGGGCGGATAGAGGACCAAGCAGCCTGCAGCCATGGCCTGACGGTGCGCTCTGGACGACGGTTCCTTGAAAACCGACGTATACGGCAGAATACCGCATCGTCCGAACAGATCCCAAAGCTTCGGGTCATTCTTGAGACATCCGATAACCTTTACCGCAGGATGGTTGATCACTGGCGGTATCCTGACGTAATCTGGATAGACGATGTTCAGCTTGAACCGCCTGTCACGCTGCCAAAGCTTGATCGCCAAGCGGACGGCACCTTCAAGACCGCGGCCCGGATCGGAAGCCCACAGGAGCTCTCGAGGGTCCTTCTGGTCATGAGGCCTATAGATCTCAGTATCCACCCCCAATGTAGTCCCTGAGATCAACCTGGGATCGTCTTGGGCCATCCCCAGCTCCATGGCCAGGTTAGTCTTGTGCCATGTCGGAAAGCAAAGTATCCCATCGAGCTCGCGACGCTCGAGGGCAGCCACAACATCGAACTTCCACTCCGGACCGAACGAGTGGTCTTGGCAATTGATAAAATTCAGGGCTTCGGACCGATAGAGCTCTCTGAACCAGCGGCGCCAGTGGACAATCACGTCGAGCTTCTCATCGCTTCGTAAGAAGTCGCCCTCTGTCATGTGACGAAGGCATCCGCCGTTATCGGTATAGTCGACAGTCGTCACACAGACATCGTTCTTCCCGTCTCTAGAAAAATAGAACGGAAGCTCGAGGTGGTACCGTGTGAAATCACCACGGTAGCTCGGATCGAGCTCTTGATATTTTCGTCGGATGCCGACGAAACCTATTCTCATCCCAATCTCCTGGCCTGCGAGCGACGGATCGCCTCTTTCATCAGATCGTCAAGCGTATCCGCAAGATACCATGCGACGGTCTTCTTCAGACCTACTTTCACGTCGGTCTTCGGTCTCCATCCGAAGCCACACATGAGCTTGCTCGCGTCGATGTACTGCTTTCGAATCTCCCTGAAAACTTCATCCCGCTCGACGATCTCTATCTCTCCGCAGAAATTTTGATCCGCCTCCTTGGCGATCATCTCCACAAAATCTCTGATCTTGATCGGACCCGTACCGCCGATGTTGTATGCCTCTTCTCGGGTATCCTGGGGATCTGCCGAACCTAGCATCTCGAGCGCGTCGATGACATCGTCGATGAAGATGAACTCCCTCTCCATGGTCTCAACATCGCTATACAGTTGCGGACACTTTCCCGACAGGACCCGTCTGATCGTGTTCGGCACGATCCTCGAGAGGTTACGATCGCCGGGCCCATAGACATTGCTGCACCGCGTCACACAGACGGGCATGCCGTAATTCGTCGCATACGTCCGAGCGATCATATCCATACATGCTTTCGACGTGTCATATGTGTTCCTCGGCTGCAACGGATGGCTCTCGACATATGGCAACGTCTCGTGGTCGCCGTAAGCCTTATCCGATGACGCGACGATGATCTGTCTCACTTTCCCGACATTCCGCGCGGCCTCGAGCAAAGCTGCCGTCCCCATCACGTTCACACGGTACGTCGAGAGCGGATCGTGCGCTGCGACCCTGACGATCGAGTACGCGGCTAGATGGAAGATCGTATCGACCTCGTTCGATGAGATCAGCTCACACATCTTTTCATAGTCGTACACGTCACCGAACATGATCCTTACACTGGATACGACCGAATCTCGACGGACGCACTTGAAATCGTTCGCAAGACCAGAGACGATCGCGCCGCGTTTAACAAGCCGCTCAGCCAACGCAGAACCGATGAAACCGGTCACTCCGGTAATGAGAACATTACGTCCGCGCCAGTGCTCAGCAGCTACGTCCACAGGTCATCCTCTTTCCTGGCTCTCATCTTGATGCTCCAGTTCTGCGAGTAGCTCTCACCGTGCTCGTTCGTAACAAGAAACTCTATCGAACCAAAACCGAGCTGCCTGAACTTGGTTTCCAGCGTCTTCTTCGTAAACGTCGTCTTGTGGTAATTTCCCGCGTAGTCCTGTCCTCCGTACAACCTTGCCACCGCCGACGACGCGATCTCAAGATGCGTACGACCGCACACGTTGCAGGCGAGCTCCATCGAACAAAGGTTTCCACACGCGTTACAAAGATAAGTGTCGTGTTTACCGACGAGCGCTGCGGCACAGTGCTCAAAATCTGGAACCTGCACTTCGACGACACCCATCGGACGAAGGACTCGCCAACACTCAAGGACGATCTGGTCGGTCTTCGAATACTCGAAATGCTCAAGAAAATCGAGCATCAGAATCTCTTCCACACTACCGTCGCTCCATGGCCATGGCAACACATCGAGATCGACGATCCTGTTCCTGCCGTGGATATCACGCGCGTCAACATTCTCATAACCATCACGCAGATCGTCACCGCAGCCCAAATTAAGCTTCATCGAAGCCGGCACTCCTCGATGAAAGCCGTGATCTCAGCCGCACGATGCTCTGGCCGATGGAAATCGTTCATCTCTTGATATAGGTTATCGGCGTACGACTCTCTAAGCTCACAGCTGTCCAAGAGCTCTTTGGCGCGCTCAATGAGCATCTGTTCATCTGAGAACCTGACGATCGACTGGATCTTCCGCTCTCCGAGCTCAGTGTTCGTCAGCAAGCATGCTCCGGAAAAACCTGTCTCGAAGTGCCTGCACTGATAACCATATCCAGTTCCGAACTGCTGACCGACATCCGTCGCATGGTTCAAGACCACCTTCGCCCGGTTGTAGAGCTCGACAATCTTCGGTATATCATACAAACCATAAACATATGCCACCTTGAATCCGGCAGCCTGCAAGATCTTCAGCATCTTGAGACGAGAAGCATGACAGGAATCACCACTCAAGGACCCAACAAAGACAAAATCAAGATCTTTCGTTACACTGGGCATCTTCTTGTACAGGTCAGGATCCGCTGTCACAAGCAACGAACGAGCATGTTGATATCCAGACTCCACGATCGCAGCCGCGCTGGTATCATCGAACGAGAGAGCAAAATCGCAATAATCCCTCATCTCATGCATCATCTGTCTGATATGCGGAAACCTAAAGTCATCTGGTTGGTACACGATCTTGATCCCGCCCAGATGTGGAATCATCGCATTATACTCTTTCGCCGTCTTGAACACGATCGTCGCATCTACATTGTCCCAAAAAATCTGATCGGGCAGGTTCGGATCTACAGCGTTCACCTCGTGACCGATCAGCTCGAGACCCTTCTTGAAGGCGATCTCTGTCCCGAACGGGCTGTTGACGACAAACGGACCGACAAGGTTCAACCTCATCCAGGGCGTCCGATGCGGTACGAATCCTCGTCCTCATGGTATGTGCTGAACTCTACCAAAATATTCTTTTCACTGATTCCCCAGATCTCATGCGGTGTGTTTCGCGGTATGAAGATCGACTCTGTCTCAGATAAATCGATCATATACCTCTCTCCAGAATCTGTGTCTATGAACTTTATCGTAAACATGCCCTTCAAACAATACATCGTCTCCTGCTTCTCAGCATGGAAATGCATCGACGAATGTTTACCGCGGTCAAAATACAGTAGCTTTCCACAGAACTCGGGATTATTCTCGATCCATTCCTCGTGACCCCATAACTTCTGTTCAACGTGATAGTCTGAAGAACTCTTTTTTTCAACATGTCTCATCAGCAGCTCCTGTATCTCTCGATCCCATCTTCCACCGCGATCGACGGCTTCCAACCGAGCGCACTCGAGATCCTCGTCGTGTCGGCACGTGTCATGAATTGATACTTCGGTCTCAATCCTTCCGGCATCTCGATGATGTCATACTTTTTCTTTCTCTTCTTAGCGACGAGCCCAGCGATGTCATCGAATGTCCGATCGACTCCCGTTCCGACATTGAAGATGCCAGCGTCTGGCGGACAACAACGCAGACGATCATCGTCGCCGAAATCAAGAGCGAACCTAAGATTCGTCTCGACGACATCGTCGACATGGACGAAATCACGCGATGCTGATGGACAGAAAATTTGAATCTGGTCAGCTTTCATGAGCTGAGTGATCATAGAAGCCATCTTCCCCTTGTGAGACTCGCCGTCACCATACACGTTGAAGTATCTGAGACCGTACACACGGTGGGAGAAACTCGTGTATTTTCTAACGAAATTATCGAATGCTAGCTTCGTGAAAGCGTACGGGTTCAACGGTTGTTCGTCAGCAGACGCATCCTCTCTGAAGCTTTTTGAGTTTCCGTAGACAGCGGCCGAAGAAGCATACACGAACGGAACCTGTGAGAATGCATCGAGGTGATCCGTGAGGATCTTCTTTGAGAAGAGAAAGTTCTTCATGTATGCCGCGTGCATGCTGACCCCAGTATCAGTCTCGGCACCCTGGTGGAATGTTGCTTTTATCCAACCATGCTTCTTAATCGAGAACTCATCCGGAACAACCAAATCAGCATACCTGCAGCCTGAGAGATTCTGATATCTCTCGTCCTGAGGGATATTGTCAACGACAATTATGTCGTCAATCCCCTGGCTGTTCAAGGACCTGATGATGTTGCTGCCTATGAATCCGAAGCCGCCGGTCACGACGAACATGCGAACTCCTTCACTTTTTCGGCGATCTCTTCGACTGTGGCAGCACCCTTCCACTGTTCGAAGACATGCCACCGCTCGCAACGTGGATGGTTCTTGACGATGAGATTCTCCATCATGAAGATCCCGATTGTTGGGATGCCAGCCGACGCAGCGACATGCATCATGCCCGTATCGTTGCCGACATACACGATGCTAGAAGCGACGACATCGAACGATCTCCGCAGGCTAGACGCATCGAAAACAAGTCTGTTTCCGTCGGTAAGTTTCGACTGTATCGGCCTGATCGTCTCTATGAAGTCTAGCGTATTTCCAGTAGTAATAAAGCTGGCATCATGCTTGCGTCCAAGCATCTCGATGAGCTTCACATAATTCTGGTTTCCCCAATGCTTCATCCTCCAGAAACCCGCGGTATCTCGTTTGAAACCAAGACCGAGATAGATCTTGTCAGATCTCTTCTTAACGCAACCAAAGAAGCTCATGTCCGGCACAGGACCGCTGTAGCCAAGCTCGTATGCCGATTCCATCTGGTAGAGCGTCTCGTGTTTCGTCCAACTCACGAGACCGACAGTCGTCGGATCCGGTCTTGTCCGTCCATCGACAACTTTCCTTGCGCTAAAGTGGATCCCGTTCTTCCATCGTCCGTCGTACGGTATCGAAAGAACAACAACATCGTAAACAACATCAAGAGGGGCACGATCAACAAAGATCTGATCGATACATTCTCGACTGTCCCTCAGCATCGAAAAGACGTCGATCGCTCCCATGTCATCGGACGTACTACCGACAAGAACATCTACCGATCCAAGCGTTGCCAGCGCTTTCACAGCCGGAACAGACATGACAGAATTTCCGATCCCAAATGACTTCGCGAACAGGATCCTCATGGTCTCGTCGCTTTGAAGAGAAGGTTCGGGCAACCGAACTCAAGACAGAGCTTGACATATTCCTCTTGGTTCTTCGGCTGAAGTGGTCGTGTCCACACGTCCGGAGGGTTCTCATATCCCTCGTCGTCCTTGAACATCGTGAAACCGACGAATCCTACACGTCCGAATATCTCGCAGAGATCGGCAAACGTATAGAACGCGAGGTGTCCGCCATGATACACCTCACGGTCACCAGACGTGTGTGGAAAGCTTCCGAACCTCCATAGCTGCTCGATATGTCTCCAGAACCTGATGTTCGGTGTGTTGATGAATGCATCTCCTGACGACCTAAGAACCCTGTAACACTCTCGTGCGAAGCTCTCAGGATCTATTATGTGCTCGATGAAATCAAGAGCCGTCACAACGTCGATCGTCTTATCAGGAAAAGGTAAGCCATGCCTGTCGACATCACAGACTTTTGTTTCGTTCCCTTTCATCTTCGCCGCATACAAACCTGTCGGCGATATGTCAAGAGCTATTCGTCTCTCAAACAGGTCACTGACGGCGTGACCAAGATCACCGATGCCAGCACCGACATCGAGCAACACTCCACCGGTGAGTATCTTCCCAGAGCGCATGAGCGAGACGCACCTGTTCACACGTCCGTTGTCACCGGCATACGGTTCGAAATCTTTCTGTTTCGTCTTCCTGTCGGCGATACTGTTGTACAGTTCTTCCCTATCCATCGAGTACCCTATAGATGTAGTCGATCCTCGCGTCCACTGTATGCTTCTTCATGGCATGCTCGTGTCCAGCGCGTGCGATCCGCTCACGAAACCCATCGTCTGCAAGCAATCTCTCGACAAGAGCGTCGAACTCCTCCGTCGTATCGAAATAGAAACAGTGTTCTTCGCCAAGATACGGATCGAGCAGACGAGCTGGAAACCTCTGCGATAGCATCAGTGAGCCGACATACGGTATCTCGTAGTACCTGAGCGCTCGGCCGCACGTCGATGCCCCCATGAGGTTCACGCAGATCTTCGACCTCGCTATCGTCTCGAAATACTCCCCGTGTGAGACGAACGACGCGACCGTATTCGGACGTCTCTCGAGAACGAGATGATTGTCAAGATGTCCCCAACGCTTCAAGATGTGATCGACGAACTCCGCTCGTGACGGATGGCTGTTGTAGCCCATGAAGCAGATATCAATTGTCTTGTCGCCCAGCAATACATCGCGACGTGACACGTCCCAAAGATGGTCATAATTCGTCGACAGATTGATAAGATGCGCGTACGGGAACGGGTCGTACTCATCCTGCCAGTCGTCGATGAACATCGCCTCAAGATCTTCTCGATAGTACTGCCCCTTCACATACCGCGGAGAATCGTTCCAGAAACGATCGTGTCCAGCGACGACGACTACTGGAACATGATAGAACTTCGCAGCGGTCTGCGCATAGACGGCAAACGACTCCTCTCGTTCATCGACGAAGATCCTCTCGATATTTCCATCCATGAGCTCACGACGAACCTCGTCGATAGTCCATCTTCTCAACTCTCGGTTCCTCGAAGTGAATCCGAGCGAACGACGTTCGGCACCCCAATCGCCGGCACCGGTCCACTCACGATGCTTGTCTTTTGGCGGAAAGTCGATCACATTCTCAGGACCGAAACGATTCACAAGACCCGCAAAGATAAGATCTAGCGACCAATCTCCTCCAGAGCGAGTATCGATCAGGATGGTCTTCTTCATGGTTTGAACCAATAGATACCGAGCTCTCCCTTGTCCATGACACCCGGTCCGTTGAAAGTGACGACAGTCATCCCGTGACTTTCGAACATCTCAGGAAACGGATCGAAACGGTGCCTCTCATGCACGTTCCCACCCATCGCATCCTGCGGCCACGAACCCCACGGACAACACAAGTACAATGATGTCTTGCATAGCTTTTTGAGCATCTCGAGCGTTCGATCCAGATCGGACAGCTCTATGTGCTCAGGTCCACCGTCCCACACGATCATATCATATCGCTCCGACGCAACGTGCTTGTCGAGCTCTACAATGTCACACTCCAAGAATGAGAACTGAGGATCATTCGCATATGTCCCTCTGGCATCATCGAGGTTCTTCTTGAAGATATCTACGATCAGATACTCTTCGATCCCAAGCATCGCCTTCGCAAACTGCGAATGCCAACGGGTCGCCGTATCATGACGGTGTCCGACATATACCATCGACTTCGGATCGCCATGTCGGAAGATCGATCCGGAAGAGAAAAGCCACCTCCATGCCTCTCCGACGTGCGGCATCTCAGCTCACGACCGGAAGCATCAACCGTCTCTCGTTCTTCAAAGATGAAGTCTTCAAGATGCTCTTGGGCAAAGTCTGTCCCATAGAGTGCTCATAGCTCGTCGGCTCCGCTCCAGGGTTGAACGGGATGTCGAACTTGCGTCTGATGCTCGTCTCCATGCCACCACGAGCTCTCACGAGGTCATCCTGAGAGAGAAAATCAGTGTAGACATACGACCGATATCCGCCGTCAGGGTCGCCCTTGTAGTAGTCCGCGACCTCGTTGTGATCGATCGCGACCGAATGAAGACGGTCTCCGTTCTTTGACGTATATGTCCAGATCCCCGGAGACGTCTCGATAGCATGATCATAATACGGCGAACCAGGGTATGTCGTGATGATCGTGACATCGAAATCGTCAGGCTGCATCTCCGACAACCATCGCTCAGTCTCATCGATCGTCTTCTCCGACTCACCCGCATGACCGATCGACATGAGCGCTTTCACCTTCAGGCCAGCATTCCTTGCGATCTCAAAGCATCGTGTGTTATCATCGACATCAGCTTTCTTGTTGATGTTCTCGAGGATCCTCGGCGAACCGGACTCGAATCCTGTCAGGATCCATCTGAACCCAGCACGACGCATCGCTTCTGCTTGCTTTTCGTTGAAGAGCTCCGACTTCACGAACCCTCTCAGCTTAAACTCTACACCAAGCTCCGTCTGCAGATCAGAGATCGCATCCATGAGCCCGACCATAGATTTGTTCACGTTCAACTCGTCATCATAGAACATGAAACCGATGTACCCGTATGTTCCATGAATAATTCTTAGCTCTTCAATAATGCTTTCTGTTGATCGAGTCCTGATCCTGCGTAGCATCGGTGACTCACGACCGCCACAGAACGTGCACTGGAATGGGCAGTTGTGAACAATTATCTTGGCTTGTGTAACAATATATGAATGTGATGGACACACCGTCACATTATAGACGTCGGCGGAACCAACAAATCGCTTTCCGACAACGAATCTACGAATAAACTGATCTTCTTTAAAAGAGATGGACGACTGCGCATCGAAAGTTCCTTCGACCAAATCGTTAAAACATTCCATCCTTTGCCGAGATAATCTTCTTCTTGTTCTTTCGCGTCTTTCTCCGTGTGGTAAAACTCTCCATGGAGCAGAATCACACATTTCAAATCTCGACAAAGAAAATCTGGATTTCTCCGCTTCCCTGACCTGCACGGTCCTATCCAAAACGATCCGTTTCCTACGTATTTGAAGCTTTTCGTGTCTGCATGCATCTCCAAAATTGTTCCAAGCAATGTCTCCTGTTTGTTCGGAAGACATGACACTTGACTTCTCTCCCATGGAAACGGTATCTTGCCTTCCTTCCATCGCCGCTTCATCTCGTCTGAAAGTTTTTGATGCCACTTTTTCTTCAACGTATTTGAAACTTTTTCCGCAATCAAAGGATTTTTCATCGGATTCTTCTTTTTCATACGCTCTGAAACTCGAGCTCTGAAGTCGATCTGTTTGAATCTGTCGAATGCTCCACGCTTCCGCATCGACTCTATCTTCTCTTCTTTTGAAAGTCTGTGCCAAGCTGTTCTCATTGCTGCAACACTGATCTTTCTGCTGCAGTCGATCGAGCAAGCCTTTCTCTTCTTTGCATCTGCTTGTCTTAACAAGAGTTCCACAGTCTTTCCGCAGACCACGCACTCCAATGACACACGTACCTTCGGTAATCTCTTCGACACGTTTCCATCCCTCTAACGTCAACATCGGATGTTCAGATGTGATTTTCATCGCTGAACCATCGTCAAATGTCAGCTCCCAAACGTCGTTAGCTTCCCTCTTCCACGTAAGCTCAACAGGTCCTTCACAGAGTTCACCGCTCTTCTCATCATATGAAAGAAGAATATCTCCGACTTTAACTGATTCAATACATACTGAAGTTCCGTCGATTTTCATCACTTCTGTGCCTGCGACCAGACACCCAAGTTGAGCGATCAACGATGTCGCGCGTCCTCCTTCGATCATATAGCGATAGCTGTCGAGGTCGATCAGGTGCCGAGCCGGATATGGGCTTGCGTTGTAGCGAACGTTCGACATGAACAACGGTCCCTTCGGATCGTCGGCATTGACGAAAACTCCCGATGGGACTCCGTGGCTTAGATCTGACTTCCGATTTTTCCCTACCCGTCTGAATGCTTCAAAGACAGCATCTTCTCCGTCGCCGCAGACTACCGCGTCGAACATCTCACAGAGCCCGTCGAAAGCGATCGTCGCTCGACCTCGAACGCCAGCAACAAACTCACGCTTGACTGCCGCAGCAACTAATGTCGGATGCGGACCGCCGACGATGATTACGGGATCACGAATGCTATCTCTTATCTTTCGTGTGATCTTGACGACGGCAGGCATCTGCGGCGTCGTAGCTGTGATCCCATACAGCCCCGTACCGTTCTCAGAGACATAACATCCCATGACATCTTCGAAGTTCGACACACCGGACAGATCGAGGACATCGACCGGCGTTCCTGCAGCCTCGAGGCTCGCAGCGACCTTCAAGACGCCCAAGCTCGGGAACACTCGCTCATCCAGCAAGAAGACCGACGGCGGTATGACGAGACATATCTTTCCTTCGATCACAGCTTCATAAACCTCTCTATCGAACCACAGACGTGATCGATCGCTCGACTATCCATCTGAGCTCCCATGGGAAGCGAGACTAGCCTCTTAGATAGAGAGACGGAATTCGAACATGCTCTAGCTGTGCTTGCGTACGGCGGTAGCTCACTGCACGGCGGACAGAAATATCTCTTGCACGCCACACCGTCATCCGACAGCCATCTGACAAGATCGTCTCTGATCACTCCGTCGACCTCGATCAGCATGTAGTGATATGTCTGCTCGACACCTGGAGCATCCATCTCTATGACTTCTACGCCAGTGATCATCCGCAAAGCACCCTTGAACACCTGGTAGATGAAACGGTTCCGATCCCTCATCCTCTCGATCTCATCGAACATCGTGAGGCCGAATGCCGCAGATATCTCATTCATCTTGGCGTTCGTCCCAACAAGATCCCCACCGGAGACTCCTGCTCCGAAATTGATGACCTGACGACAAGACTCAGCGAGAGCATCATCGTCCGTCACGATCGCTCCGCCTTCGCCGGTCGAAAAGAACTTCGTCGCATGGAAGCTGAACACTTCCGCACGACCGAACGTCCCGATCCGTCTTCCATCGACAGCCACACCGAAAGCATGCGCGGAATCATAGATCACCGGTATGCCGGCAGCGTTCGACAGCTCGTCCAAAGCAACGATGTCACAGGGACGTCCCCAAAGATTTACAGCGACGATCGCCGACGCGTCGTTCAAATCTGAAGATTCGATCGAACGAGCATCGATGTTGTGGGTAGACAGATCGACATCGACAAACAGAGGTTCCGCTCCTATCCAAGCCAACGCGTGGGCAGTCGCCGGAAAAGTGAACGACGGCACGATCACCCTCTTCCCTCTCAGGCCCAAAACAATAGCGACGACTTGGATGGCGACCGTCGCATTGCAGACGACGACACAATGTTTCACGCCGACGAATTCGCAGATCTTCGTCTCGAGCTCTCTGACAAGTTGCCCATGGTTCGTGACGACGCCGCTCTCTAAAATCCTTCGGAAGTAAGTGTCAAACTTCGTCTGGTCGATGCTTTCAGATTTTCCGACCCTTAACATCATTTTCAACCGACAGGACGCGCAGGAACCCCGACGACCGTCGTGCCCGACACGACATTCTTCATGACGACAGCTCCAGCTCCGATCCGAACATTGGAACCGATAGTCACACCCTCGAATATGACAACTCCGGATCCGACGAACACACCTTCACCGATCGACACGTTCCCAGACACATGCACACCGGGCGAGAGCGTCGTAAAGTTCCCAATCTTGGCTCCGTGACCGATCGTGCAGTTCAGATTCACATGGACATGTTCGCCGATCACGACTCCGGTCGTCACGATGGTTCCTGGACACAAGATCGATCCTATTCCGACAGATGAGTCATAAAGAACCACAAAGCGATGCATAAGAACGGTGAACTTCTTCTTCCCATCGAATGAACCGACGATCTTTCTCCTCGCGCCTGGATTGCCGACAGCAACGAACAGCTCATCGTCATCATGCTCTTCGAACGACGCACGAGCGAGAACTGGCAACCCATACAACGAAGAGATCGACGGATCATCATCGATAAACATCCTCACACGGCGAGAGACAACATCGACGGACGAATGCCAATAAACCTCACGGGCGAACCCGCCAGCACCGTAGATGATAAGATCTCTCATCTGGTCACATCGTATATCAGCATCGAATCTAACCGCGTCTCACGTCCTCGAAGCTCAGGATGATCGCTCTCGCCGAACTCTCTTCGGACAAACTGTGTAAAGCCGGCATCACGCAATCTCGTCTCAAGCTCTTCTTCATCATACATCCACTGGTGACCCCACCACCGCAGACCGATGTTCAACATCTCCGCAGGAGTCCTGATGAACCCATGTTCCGGTCTCTTGAGCCAATCCTGATCGCGCCACTCTGTGCTCAGATACTTCTTGACTACATAACTCAACGAGGGCATCGCCACCCTCATCGTCCCACCCGAGACCAACACACGACGGCACTCACGCATCAATGTGCCGCCAGCATCAGGAAGCAGATGCTCGAAAAAATGCTCAGAGTAGATGAAATCGACCGAACCGTCAGAGAACGGGATCCCTGTCGTCAGATCATGCCTCACGTCAGCAGGCGGAAGCACATCGATGTTCTTCCATCCATCGAAGATGATGCCGCCGCAACCAAGATGCAACTTAAGACCCATCCGTATCACTCTTTGAACGTAAAATCCGGACGATCTAACTTCAACCTCTCGATCTTCCACGCAACATCATACGAAGCACTGAGCCAGCTTCCCTTCCTCTCCATCAGATCCTCGAACTGGCACTCTTTGCTCTGCTGCGGGACCTTCGGTGTGACACAGTCGATGAACAGCATGCAGTCCTGCGACCAGATCTGCTGTATGATTCTACGGTAGAGCGACTTTTCCGGCCAGACAGATGTGGTCTGGGATAGGTCATCTGTCCACGGACAGATCTTCTGATAAAAAACGGACTTCATGACGAGCAGGTCACCGTGGATGCTGTACTCTTTCTCGTCCTTGAACTTGCCCAACCTCTTGCTGTCGTCGAGCACAGCCAGAGGCTTTCCGGTCTGCTCGAGCTTGCCGATGACATCCATCACCATCGTCGGATGGCTCATCACGTTCTTCGCCTGCGTCCAGACGACATAATCGTACAGATGAGCGCACGACATGCCGGAGTTAAACGCGTCACGGCATCCATTGTAATGCCCACTGTTCTTCCATCTGATATAGAGATCCTCTCCCGAGTGCATGGGAGTGGCGAGCTCTTCCTTCTCCGCGTTGCAGAACAAAAGTATATCGACACGCTTCTGGAGATCGTGCCTGATCAGGGCCATCTGGAGCCTCGCATCCGTCGGACGCTCGAAGACACCGATCAGCCACAGCACCTTGAGTTCGTCAGCCAAATCTGAAATCTCCGAAGGACGAAGAAAGCCTCTCTAGATATGTGTCGAGGTTCGAAAGACCGACGTTGTACTCCCACGTCCAATGGAGAGTCAGTATCGGATCTTCGTCCAAAGAGGACACCAGATGTTCGACAGACCCACGAGCAAGAAGCTCGTCCGACCTGCCGTACTCGAGCGGAGCATCGCTGTAGAGGTACTCAAGCCCATGCCGCTCGACGATCTGCCGCATGAACGGCACGGTCTCAGGGCCCGCCGTGATCGCCTTGAACCCAACGGCGGCGCATGCAGCGATCGTCCGCCCGTCGATGACATTGTGCGGCGGCATGTAGACATCGACCGGCTGCCGCGCCAGATCACTCAGGCGACCTCTGGCGATCCGGAGGGTGGATTCCACCTCACCGGACGCGTAGTAGTCCCTGAACTCATTCTGGAACCTCTCGTCGTGGTCTACGCCATGCATCCCAACCACCACTCCAAGCTCTGGAAGACGTCGAAGATCTTCATCGGACACGTGCTTCGGGATGACGCCGAGGAGATACATCGCCGCGGTATGCTCCCTGACGGTCTCATGGAACCTCAGGAAGCCATCGAAATTATGACGGTCGAACTCGTCCGGTTTTGCTCCCGGAAAATCGTCAACCCTGAGGCGTATCATAGCCAAACCTATCCCTCAGAAACGTCCGCCACATGCCGTGAAAACCATCGAGCGAGAACTGCGAGACCCATTGCTGTGGCTGGAACCGACGGCGACCGACACATGAGACGATCGAGAGGGCTGACGAGACAAGCTGTGTCGTGACCTGCGGTGATCGAGATCTCCGCTCGGCTACCAGCCCGATCTCCGCTCCGTCTCGAGCGGCTCTGTATGGCAGACCGACATCGTACGCGACGATCGGGATATCACACGCCAATGCTTCGAGACAAAAAAGAGAATTGCCCTCGAAGCCCGATGGGATGACGACGAGATCCGCCTGAGCCAGCGCTCTAGACTTCAGTTCACCGGCCGGCGCTGGATCGATGCTCGCCGCGAGGCACAACATCATCTTGTCGAGAGAGAAAACATCCGCGCCGGCTCCATCGTCACGATCGAACGTCCTTTCGAGAAGCTCGATGTGGTCCCACCCCTTGTTCAAGTTCGTCCTGTCATTCACCCCGTGGATGATGATCGGACGTCGTCTCTCGATCCTCTTCTCAGCCGGAGCATACTTCTGGAGGTCGATCCCAGTGTTGATGACGGTCGATTCGAAACCCCACTGGAGCCGCATCTGCTCGGCGATGAAATCCGAGACGGCGACGATCGGACCTCCTTCTTCAAGATGTCTACGACGGTGTTCCAACTGTCTATGGTGGTGAGTCGGGAACTCGGGCTGTTTCCCAGAAACAACGTCATCCATCGTCAGATGGCTCCAGATCCCATGTGCGACCGACACGACATTCTTGAACCCGAACGACATAAGGTTGTCGCACCAGAATCCATCGCCGATGATAATGTCACCACGGTCGATGAGACGCTCATGCGTGAGCCATCGCGTGAGGATGCTCGCCTTGTCCCACTCGCAGAATCCTCGATCGACTTGTTCCCAGTTGGGAACGTCCCACCAAGAGTAATGGACAGCCTCCGGAAAGCCAAACATGAAATCTGAGACCCAGCGGTTCACGCCGCCGGTGAACGTCTTCGGCGTGTATGAGAGGAGGACGATCTTGCGTCTGTTCAATGCGTATGCTCCAACGACAAGGTGCATCCCGGAAGATGGCAGATCGGAACATGACCGACGGCTTGTGCGATCACGTTCTTATCATCCAAAGACTCAGGAAGCTCACGGTCTAACCACGTCGACTCCTTGTACCCAAGATGTTGCACGAGACCCGGCATGACCAAACACGTCCGACCGGTCTTGCATACGGAGTTCTTATGGTCGCGGACAAACCACCAATCGACACTGCTACCCATACCATCGTTCGGCTTCGCACGGACCCGACCGGTCTCTGAGTCGAGACGAGAGATCGGGAACATGCTCATCCAGTACGAACGTCTCCCGAACATCTGGGCGGCACGAATCCAGTCCTTCAGTAAAATGTCGTCGGTTATCTTCTCCCTCGTCTCATGTTCGACGCACTCGAGGCCCGTCGAAAATCCGATATTGTGCGATCTCTCAAACATCATGTGGAGCTTCGCGAGCTTCGGCAACCAGTCGGGCGTGTAAAGAAGATCGTCTTGCGAGTAGCAGATGAACTGTGCCACTCCATCAGGATCGCCGTGCGTCGGATGCTCATAGTACTTGTTCAGCACGTCGATATGCGCGAGGGCCTGGTTGATCGACGGACCGAGACCGAGGTTCTTGCCGTGGACGATGAGATGGTCGATCGTCGGGATCGTCAGGCCCATCAGCTTCGATAGCTTATCGACGGTCTTGAAGGATCCGCCGGCATCATCGTCGACGACAACGGTCAGCCTGTAATCGTGACGTTCGGTACATCTCTCAAGCGACTCAAGAGACCTAAGCAGAAGCTCTATCCGACCCTTCGTCGTGATGAAAAGATCAGCGATCATTTGCTTCCCCAGCCCCTCATGATCTCAGGAGGCTCGATCGAGAGCTTGAACGTCGCAGCGATCCCATGCTCACCGCCGCGCACCCTGAGCTCCTCGGCTTTCTTGATGACATCCTCATCGGTCACTACATCAAGGAACCTGTCGACCGGCGCGGGATCATTGTAGAGTTTGGACCAACACACATTCCAGAACGACTTGAAATTTCTTATCTTCCTCGGAAGATCCGCCCATGACGCATGCCATACAGATGGCAACCTCTCGAAAAGAGCATTCATCTGTCGACCGTACTCCTGCGGGTCGAGCGATCGCAACCGATCGAGATCGGCATTGTAGAAACCACGATGGGAAACATACTCGCCGGTCATGATGTCGATGTACTCACAACCATCCGACATCCCCTTCTTGGCATACGTCCGTCCCGTCCTCTCGTCGATCGCCCTCGCGTCCCTATGGATGCCATGCGTGATCTGGAAGGCATTCCTGCTCAGCCGCCACTTCCACGAGTGGCGGTCGGTCCTCACGGTCCTCTGGTCTCCCCAGAGCTCGACGACCGGCAGATGGATCAGATCGGTCTCCCGTGGGAAACGTCTAACGAGCTCCCTGATCTTCTCGTAGTCACGCTCGTGGACGATCTCGTCGGCATCCTGCTGCCACAGGAACTCGCTGTCGTTGGCGCACATGGCGCGACCGAACGCTTTCTGCATCCCGTCCATGCCGGGCTCGTCCCAATCCCATTCCCTCGTGATGAGCTTGATGCGCGGGTCACCGATCGCCTCGACACGCTCACGAGTACCGTCGGTCGAGCCGCCGTCCACGACGATGACCTCGTCGCAGAACCCGAGCATCGACCTGATCGATTCAACGTAAGGGTAACCGTTCTTCTCGGCATCGAACACGTGGGTGTAGCCGGAGATCTTCGGACGGTGCGGCTCAAATGATTCAGCTGAGCGCATCGGATCGTCGATGTACCAGTCGACGACACGAAGGAACACGGACGCCGGATCGACCCCGTTGATGCACGGATAGTCACGATCGACCGAGCACTGGTACTTATAGCAGGCCCTGTCGCACGTGTACCGCGACGGTGTCTCTAGCAGGCAGCTGAGATGCTTTCGATCGTCTGGCAATGTCGGACCCGTCGATCCCGGATACGAGCTACCGAAGATCGCGACATGCCTGACACCGAAGCCCGCAGCCATGTGCATCGAGACCGAATCGATACCGACGACGACCTGCGCGTTCGCGATCACATGGGCGAGCTCGCCGCATCCCTTCGTCTTGCCTCGAAGGTCCATCGTCTTCTGATACTGCGGCTCATCGTCGGAACCGACCTGGACGACAGTGATGCCGTTCTTCACCAGGTTATCGACGACATCCTGCCAGTAGAAATAATTCCTTGCCTCCCACTGTCCCTTGCCAGACCCCGGATGGAGCACGACGTACCGTTCAGGCAGCACGATCCCAGGATCTTTCAACAGGATCTTCGGCTGCTCGAGCTCGACGTTGCAGTGGTTCGCAAACTCGAGCGCGAGAGTCCGTCCTCTCCCACGGTGGATCCAGTTCGAGAACGTCATCTGGACGCCGATGTTCGGCGTGTAGACCTCGTCGAAGAGAGCCTCGCACATCTCGATGTCCATCATCCACGGTTGGTACTCGATAGCCCTGTGGATGTCTGGATTCCCATCGAGGATCGACGCGTATCGCTTCTCCGTCGCGAAGAAGACCTTATGGTCGGGAAACTTCTTCTTCAGAGCTGAGACGACGCCGGTCGAGACGTAGACATCGCCGGCAGACATCGGCATCGTGTACAGTAGCCTCTTGCCGGAGTCGTCAGGACCGAACATCGCCCTGATCGATGCGATCGCATCCTGCTTCGTCATCTGCCCGTGCGATCGTGTGTTCCCTTCGATCGCAGACAGGAGCGTCGAGACGAAAGCGTCACCGACGGTCTCGAGGGTGCTCGTCGTCCGCAGATGCTCGGCGAGCTCGAGCGCCCACTTTTTCGGCGTCTTGTGGCTCTTCGCGACCTTCAGCATCATGTGCTTCGCGTCGATCTCGTCTGGAATCGCCCATCTCGAGCCACGCTCGATGACGCCGTCCCATATGACAGAATCTGGAACCTGCTCGAGCTTGTGTTTGACAGGAACAAAAAGTTTCCTATCGCCCTTCGTTAGGAAATCAAGATGGCCTGACCAGTCTGTCGCGATCACCGGCAGACCGCACGCCGCCGCCTCGATCAACGGAAGCCCAAACCCTTCACCGTGGGTGAGCGTCACGAAGGCCCCGACACGTTCGTTCTTGTAGAGACCGGCGAGCTCACGATCCGAGAGCCTCCCGTGGATGAGCTGAACGATCGGATACTTGCCGCAACCGATCGATGCTTTGATGTCAGCGATCCGTCTCCTGACGGTCTCATAGTCCATCAACGAGTTGTTGACGATACCGACCTTCAGCACGAGCCCGACGTCCGGGTCGTCCTTGAACCGCTCACAGAACCACTTGATCAGGTTCGAGATGTTCTTTCGATCCTCGCCGTATCCCTTGTCGAGACCGAGACCGACGGTGAGGAAATTGAACTTCGCATCGAGTTGAAACCGCGAGCTCTCCTCGCACGGTTCGACATTGAACACCGACGCGTCGAAGCCCTCCGGGACGATAACGACCGGCTTCGTCAGCTCCAGCGTCGATCCATCGGTCCCTTTGTACTTCGACCCGACGAGCACATCACGGGAATGTTTCGATGGAACGACGACAAGATCGACACTCTCGTTGCACTTGACGAGCCAGCGCGGCGACGCCGTGTCGACCTCGATGCCAGCCGTGACACCGACATTGAGATCGGCGATCCTCTCGAACTCATTCGGGATAGTCACTTGGACAGAGACATCGTACTTGGCACCCTGATGGCGCTCGAGGTCCCGTTTCATCGCGAGACCCTTGATCGTCTCGATGATCTCAGATCCATCGTTCACGTACGACGTCTCGCCCCACCTGATCGGCTCGACGCTCACGTCGAACCTCTGGGACCTGAGGATCGCTCCCAGAAGCTGCCGAGCGTGCACGCCGTAACCGGACGAAGTAAGACACGGCCCCTTGAAGATGAGTTTCTTCATCGTCAACGACCGGGCACGACGATCGTTGCATTCCTGCGCTCGTAATCATCGAGCGTGAGCAATCCTTGCTCGAGCGAGACGGTTGGCCGCCAACCGAGTCGATCGCCGATCTTTCTCACGTCGGCCAATGTAAGGCGTGCCTCCGCAGGGCGCGACGGAACGTGCTCGACGTCCCCACCGACGAGGGCGGCCACCTCGTTGATGCTATAATTCCGTCCCGTGCCGACATTGAACGTCCCGTGGGTCTCGAGGTCCATCATCGCGAGCATGTTCGCCCTGACGACATCACCGACGAACGTGAAATCGCGGCGCTGCTCGCCATCTCCGACGACCGTCAATTTCTTGCCGTAACGTCTCTGCCGCCTGAAGATGGCGATCACCGTCGCATAGTCGCCATCCTCCTGATGCCTCGGACCGTACACATTGAAGTACCTGAGCGATACGGTCGAGAGCCCGTATAGCTTACGGTACATCTCTACCATCTCCTCGCCGACCTTCTTCGAGAGGCTATACGGGTTGAGGCAGTCGGTCGGCATCGTCTCTACCATCGGAGGCGAGTTCAGCTCGCCGTATGCCGAGGAGCTCGCGGAGTACACGACACGACGGACTTCTCCCTGACGGCATGCCTCGAGGACGTTGCCGGTCCCAACGATGTTCTGGCTCCACGCGAGGATCGGGTCAGTTATACTTGGTTGGATCCTGCTCATGGCCGCAAGATGGAACACGCAGAACTTATGATCGACGATCCTGGTGACGGTGTCGAGATCCCGAATATCACCCCTCACGACGTCCAACGTTCGCCCAAGAGATTCGGCGATCTGGCGCGCGCCGACGAGGTTCTCTCGTTTCCCCTCGGAGAAATTATCGAGCACGGTGACATCATGCCCGGCCATGAGAAGGGCGTCGACAAGGTTGCTTCCAATGAAACCCGCTCCACCGAGGACAGCTACGCCTGACATGTTCTTGACCCTCTCTCTAGATCTTCGCAACTCTGATCCTGCTCGCGTCGCGATCGAACTTCTCGATCTGGGCGGCGAGCACGTCGTCCCAACTGGCGATCATCTTCTGCAGGTCGAACGTCCTCGTCGCCCACTCTCGCGCCTCGAGGCCGAGGCGCCTTCGTGCCGGCCTTCCCATCTCGTAGAGCTTGACAAGAGCATCTGCAACATCGTCATTGTCGGCATGCTCTTCGTAGATGTACGGCACCTGCTGTGATCCGACACAGTTCCTGACCGCAGGAAATATGGGCACTCCCCACCACCTGCATGATCGAGATCGCCACTTGCGTCTGGCGATCTCTGTCATCTTCTTCTGCGAGCTGAAATCGTCGAAACCTTCCCACCAATCGCCCATCTGGAACTGCAAGCCCCCGATCATATGGGCGACGATCGGAGTACCGGCATAAAGCGACTCGAGCGTGCTGAGACCGAATCCCTCGGCGTTGGCGATGTTGATCGTGCAGTCGGCGACATTGTAGAAGAAGTTCAACGTCCCAGGCTCGACTCGATCCTCGGATATCATGATGCATCGGTCGACCCCAAATTTCTTCGCAACCGCGACGATATCCTGTCCTTCCGGATCACGGGCTGCCGTGTGCATGAAGAGGGCGACATTGTCCATCCCAACTTTCGTCGCGAACCTCGCGAATGAATCGATCACGTCTCCCGTCGCCTTCCGACGAGCATTCCTGTTGTTCCACATGACGATGAATTTCTTGTCGGCGTGCGGACCATAATTCTTCGCCTTGAACTTGGTGACCTCATCATCAGGAAGCGGCTTGAACAGCTGGTCAGGCAACGCGTGTGGGATGTATGAGAACTTCTCTTTCGGATACTCGAGCCCCTGAAGGGTACCGTATGTCTTCAGCGAAAGAGCGGCGATGAAATCAGTCGAGTCGTAGAAGATCCTGTTGAACTCCGGATGCGGGTCGCCGTCCCAGACGTGCCAGTAGAGCAATGGGCATACCGATCTGATCTCGTCCTCGACCTCCCAGATCCAGTAGAAGAACCTCGGATCTGTGAAGATGACGACGGCATCCGGCCTCTCGTAGTAAAGGACACGGCGGAGCATGTCCTTGTCTCCATGTCCGTCGACAGGGATGATGATCCAGTTCCCCTCGCCGAACTTCTCCGGAGCGACCATCTGTGGCTTGTAGTCTGGATGTTTGATCGCGCCACCGAAGCAGATGAACTTATACCTGCCGGTCTCGAGCAATCCCTCGATGAGATATTTCGCCTGCAAACCAACGCCACTGCTGATAAGCGGATGGTCGCTAATTAACAATATCTTATACTTGCGTTCCATACGAAGCGCCCTCCCAGGACGCCCAATAAATAAGCCGGCTACGATTCAGGGGTCGGACAGTGTTCCGTCCGATAGTATGGGCAGACGCTCTCGGTCTTCCCGAACCTGACGACACACTTCGACCTATCGTGAGAGTACTCGCCGGATGACATCCGTGTGATGTCGGCCTGGAGAGCGTCGATCGCCTCCCGCATCGGTTGTGGTCCGGAACCGACCGGCGCCCACTCGATCGCCTGGTCAGGTCTCGACGGTCTCTTCTTGAGGAGGACGAACGCGGTCCTGACGTGCTTCGGATCGAGGGCGAACCGCTTGCAGATGAAATGCTTGTAGAGATAGAGCTGCGCGAGGATGGCAGGATCCTCACGTTTCTCGCGTGGCCAACCCCATGAGCAGGTCTTGAAGTCACAGATGAACAGGAGCGGCTTGCCACGTTTCGGCTGCACCTTGACGACGATGTCGACGAAACCCTTGAACGTCACGTCGAGGCCGTCGGTCCGTCCGATCCTCTCCTCGAGCTTGAACTCGTTCCAGACGACCGTCGACGACGAGATCTCGGGGACATGATCGACACAGTCGAGGATCCGCTTGCCAGCTTCGACAAACTCTCTCAGGTCGTACTCACGCCCGGCATCGCGTCCGTCTTTCCTGGCGGACTTGATCGCCATGTGTTCACGGACGAGCTTCCTGACGAAGATCGACTTCGCCTTCTCGAGCGTCGGTCGACTCTTGATGTCCTTGTTGCGGTAGAGCTCGAGCGTGCCGTGGATCGCCGTACCGAAACCGAGATCGATCGCTACTGTCTGTTTCCTCAGCCCCTCTATGTTGTCAAGATACCATCGCCACTGGCAGTTGTTGAACGACTGCCATGATGAGAAGCTGACCTTCTCTATCGGCTTCTTGAGCTGGACCCTGACGAGATCATCGGGCAGGAGCGGGCTTCTTTCTCAGCCGCCGTGGTGGTCGAGCACTAGGCAGGTGGCATCCTCGTCGACGAATGACTTCTCGACCTTCTGCCCGATCTCCCAGGCGAGATCGGCATCGACGATCTTCCTCTGTCTGCCCCTGTAGACGGCATGGTCGCCGGATGGGCAAGAGCTCACGGTATCCCTGAGCTCTCCCACATTGTCTCTGAGCGTCTCGTTCTCTTCGGTCAGCTCGGTGACCTGCAGGAAGAGCTGCTTGTTCGTCCCGTCGAGCTCGGCATGCGTGCTCTGCATCTTGACAAGCTCAGACCGTGTGTTTTCGTAGACGGTCTGGAGGCTATCGATCTCTTGGTAGGCGGTCGCAAGATTCGCCTTCAACCTGCCGATCTCAGCGAGGTTGGCTTCATCGTTCTGCACGACCGGCGCACCGGTCTCGAGCTCGGACACACGCCTTTTAAGTCCTTCATTCTCTTTCTCTAGATCAATCTTAGATGCCATCTTCTCTTGTCTCCTCTAGATGATAGATATGGAATCTTATTAAGATTCCTACTGTCTCTCTGCTTCCTCTGCCTCCCTCTCCTCGTTCCGAGGGGCTTCTATATATGTATTTTCTAAGACAGAGAGGAAAAAGAGATTTCACGATGAGGAGATAGAGAGCTGTGACAGGTTCGAAAGACGGACAATACTTCTAACCAGCGTCATACGATCTTACGAACTTGTTGCATCTCTTGCAGTAGATCTTACCATCGCGCCACAACTGACAGTAGTTTACTAGCTCATGTTCCGATGGCGGCGATCCACAACTCTGACAATGCATATGCGGATCGAATCCGGTGTAGACGATCTTGCAGAGGTCGCACCATCTACAGTTGAATTTCGTGCACGCGAAACGATCGTCGAACAACGGTTCATCGCATCTCTTGCACCTGTCCATCGTTTTTCGCTGACTTTCAGTGAAAGATGTAGGGATCGAACTCAAAAACATGCACGAAGATAAACTTCAGGTTTACATCCGTGCAGTTTCCTAGACGGTAGCGGAGGAGAGAATCGAACCCTCCTGACGAGGGGTATGAACCCTGTCTGGTCACCAGACCTCCCCGCTTCAAAGATCGACTTTCCTTCTGGACCGGCTTGGACCGGATGGCATGACACGCTGGACCATCGCCAGAGCCTCTCTCGTTGTGCGAGATGGCCTCTAAACGACCGGATGATGGAATCCTGGTCGGATGGTTCCAGAACGCTCCAGAGAGCTCCTGCGAGGATTCGAACCCCGATCTCACGGTGCACAAAACCGGCGTGTTGCCATTACGACCACAGGAGCGATCGTCCCATCGTTCATCTTCGGGCGTTCTTCGGCTCCTCGTCTATCTCGATCGTCTTCTTGAACATCGTCCGCGATGGCACATGGAAGATCACGATCCCCTCCGGACGCATGAAACCGGGAGAGGCGTACGAGCCCTGGCTACGAAGCCGATCGAGAGCGATCTCGATCGCACTCTCAGACATCGTGCCGGCATAGAGCGTCGGTACGACGTGGCAGCATGCAGGACGGACGCTGTCATCCCATCGCGTCGTGTTGAAGAGAGAGAACCTCTTCTCCCTCTGGCCGTAGCCACGTTGGATCCCCGGTCCCCACCACTCACCGTAATGGGTGCCGATGCCTAAGCCACAGACAAGCTCCGTCTCGTGCTCTCTCGCCCATCGGACGAACCCATGGTTGTCATCATCCGGCGTGATCCACCGTGTGCGGCTGCCGACGCGCATCGAACCATCCTCGCCGATGTCGACGCAGGCATTCGTGCCATCGATTTTCTCGGTGACGATGATATCGCGGCTCCAACGATAGATCTTCGGGAACTCTTTGAACTCTTCCATCACATACCTCCTCAGAGCGGGCACAGAGAATCGGACTCTGTCCGCAAGGTTTGGAAAACCCGCATGCGACCATCACACCCTGCCCGCAGCTTCTACATCATCGATAACCGTCGAGCGATGGCCATCAACGGCACGATGAACATCACGATCGGTATGATCGATAGCGCGCGTCCGGCCCACCAAGGTATACCAGAGAAGCTGACGAACCGCTCGGCATCGCAGAGGTATCTCTTCGTCCAGAATCCGGCGACGCCGGTCGATACGTCGATGGCCGACGAGAACATCTCGGTGACAACCAGCATGCCGACGATACCGCCGGTCCCAAGCTCGATCGAGAGCCACGCCGCGACGCACCACCACGCGATCTCGGAGAAGAACGGCAGCGAGTACATCGTCGAGAACCAGCCGCGTGACGTCCTCTTCCTCAACCTCTCCATCCCAGCCAACGTCTCGGGTGCCGACATCTTCGTATGTGCGAATGTGAATCGACCATCCGGTAGCATCCTCGGATAGAGGACCATGCTCGTCTCATATCCCATCAGCCTCCCGACGATCGAATGCGAGCCCTCATGGATGAGGTTGTGGAGGAAAAAACTGACGACGGACCACACGAGCCAGAATGCCAAGATATCTAACACGGTGCTACCTCCTCCCGATCGAGATCCCGAAGAACCCGCCCTTCTGCGAGTGCATCCACTTTCGAATGAGCTCCCTCTTCGAGAGGACGACCACGCCGTTCTCTCTTTTGTTCGTCATAGCATTCGTTGGATCGACGATGATGACCCTGTCGCCGAGCATACCGATCGCGGTGACCCAATGCTGCCAGTTGCTGATGCAGAGGATGATCGGTCGCGATGACTTCAGGCTCTCAGACATCCACGCCCAGGCGGCTACCTTATCGTCAGTCTCATACCTCATCGCGACGAAACCGAGCTCTCTGATGCTCACGAGGACGCCATCTTCCGTCGTCCCTTTCTCCGGCTCCGTGCCCGCCAGAGACGAGATCCGTCGTTCGGAGACCCTCTTCCCGAGGCTCCTGAGGGCGTTCATGACGGCGGTAGCTCCGCAGGAGTACGACGTCTTCTGGTAGCGCACATGGTAAGTAAGTGCCGCCGGCGGGACTCGAACCCGCATGACATCCGATTACCGTTTCAATGGTTTAGAGGACCAAGCGGATACGGCAGCAGAAAGATGACGGCCGGGTGGAGAGCCGTCGTTAGCTGGAGAGGTGTCCACCACACCCGGGGATTTACCTAAGCTACCCCGTGATCGTGCTTCCGGTGGGATTCGAACCCACAGCCTCCCGGGTAAGAACCGGTTGCTCTGCGCGTGTTAGAGCTACGGAAGCTTAGACTTTTAGCACCGTCTGCGAGGGTGCACAAGCCGACAAGTTCTATACTTTTCTAAGTCACAGCGCAAACGGTTTCCAGTGCACCTCAACACCGGCTGTCTCGAGGATAGCGATCATCGATCTCGCGCCGGGCGCGTTGTACGAATGCACGAGCACCTTCGTCGGCATCGTAATCGTGAGCTCCTCGATCATGCGCTGTGCGAGGTATGTGCCATTCGGCTCTCTCGTCGTACCGTCCGGATCGCACATCTGATCCTCGACGCTGAGGTCATGGTCAAAGCACGCGAGATCGAACCTCTCCTTCTTCATCGCCGCGATCGCATCGACGACACCCCACACGTACCTCACGTCGACATCCCATTCGTTCCTTGCCATCGTGTCGCGAAACTTCATGTGGCGCATCGGATCATCATCCAAGAACAGGATCTTCTTCATCGTCTCTCCGTCGTCTCGTACCGTATCGTGTCGCTCGATGAGGTGCGGCGTCCTGCCGTTAGACGACCGATCGGTCACCTGGGTACCGGCTATAGTACAGGCCCACGGTGGCATCCTATGCATAGGACTGATCGTCCGGGATTCGAACCCGGATTTCCGCATTGTGGGAGCGGGAGGAATCGAACCTCCCTGTCCGCGTCGCGACGGCGGATTTACAGCCCGCCCGGCTTCCATAGCCGTCAACGCTCCCTAAATGCCGGTCTATTTTCGCTCTTTCCCGGCTGTCAACCGCTACTCTCTCGGTGGGTCACGCCATCACCGCCTGACGTTTGGCGTCCGCGGATGTGAGCCGCGGCAAGACGAAAGTGCTCCCGGCAGAAGTCGAATCTGCAACTTTCGGATTAAAAGTCCGCTACGCTGCCAATTGCGTCACGGGAGCGAGACACGTGGTAGACCTGCTAGGAGTTGAACCCAGTCGAGCCGGCGATCTGCCAGAAAAGGGGTTATAAGTCCCTCTTGCCTCCGAGGCACAGGTCCATACATTCTCAGGTGCACCGGGAGGGATTCGAACCCGTTCCCCGGAGGTCACAGCTCCGGATGCGAAGACCGTTACACCATCGCCAACATAAAGGGACGGGCAACGAGCCCATCCCGCATCGTCCGCTATTCTTCTGTCAGGATGCCAACTGCCAATCAAATAACTACCACGACCAGAAACTCTTGTACACCAAGTTTTGATGACCGTCTGTTCTTTGGCTCGTTCAGGTCTCATCTCCAGTATCGTCGCCAGATCGCAGGAGAGCTCTCGTCTCATCGTCCAGGGCCTTCAGGCGGAGCTTGTGCCTGACAAGCCTCCTACCCTCGTAGAGGACCTCGAAGAGGTCTCCAGAGTACTTCTTCACGATCTCCACCTCGACATTCGGAAGATCGTCGACGAACGTGAGAGCTCTCATCACCACACGAATCCAGCAGAGGGTGGAGGAGTCGAACCCCTACCGTTCCCGGCACTTCCGCTTTCAAGGCGGATCGCGCACCACTGCGCAGCACCCTCTATCGTCTTTGACGGCTCCCAACAAAGATCTTGGTGATCATATCGCTCGATGCTAGCATCTAGTCCCCGCTTACGATATTTGTTTGCTAAATTGGACGCATTGTTGAGCCTATCCAAGACAAAGCTTCTCATCTTCATCTGTCGACCGTCCTGGCTCTCGTATCCGATGACAATGATGTAAGAAAGCGAGGACCAATTCATCTTCTTCATCTTCCCATCACCTCGTGTTTGACGACATGATCCGCGACATGGGTCGCCGTCCATGAGTCCGGCTTGAGCATGACCCTGAACCCCTGCCCGACGACGAGCCCAGCGAGCTCTTGGACATACTCTGACGATTTGAACCGCGGGTTCGGGTTCGCGTCGATGTGGATCGTCAGCTCGTTCCCATCGATCAACGCGAACCCACCGATGTCCGTCGTCTGTGTAAGCTCCATCCCGAGTTCTGTGCTCATCCAGACCTCTCGATGTAGACGTTCCCTGAGCGAGCGGATTCGTGGGACTCGCTCGCGGCAATAGAACACCCTGCCGCCTTTCCCAGGAGTGAGCACCACAAGTACGGTCACATACTCCGTGCCCCTGTTGCCGTTCTGCTGTGAGTCGGTGCCGATATGGACCTCACGACCACCTTGGCTAAGCTCTGTCAAAAGAGCTGCCGGCATGTCGTCGACAGTCTCACCGCCCAACGTCCTCCATCTGCGTTCTAACATCTCTGTCCGCCCTTTGTTCGGGCCGAAGGAATCGAACCCTCATCGATGGCTTCAAAGGCCATGTCGCCGCCTCGGCTGGCCCGACCGTTATCCTCTGTGGAGGCCCATCTTCATCTTGACGCCGACGTAAGTCCCACAGCCGAGACCGAGCAAATATGGTATCGACAGCCATCGGTTGTCGAATGCCTGAAGAAGACCGATGAGCCCGCATGCCCCGATCGCGATCGCATAGGTAGCAGACCTCAGTGGCCTCTCGTCGGATACGGCCGATACCCACAGAACATAGAGGATGTCTACGGCGAAGGCCGCCACGAATGTCACGACGATGTCGATCAGCAACCGCGGAAAACCTTCCTGTATGATCTAAGCGACGCGTCCTTGTAGCACTTCCTCTTCTTAGGATCGATGCCCACGCCGATCAGGTCGAGAAACTTGTCGGCCTCGTCATATGCATTCTGCTCGAACGTGATGAGTGTCTCAAACAGCACATCGGGCACGCTCGACTTCGGCACGCCAGCATCGTCATAGTTTTTAAGAAGAGTGATGATCTTCGGGTATACCATGTACCAACGTTCGTTCTTCCGTCTGTCGAGCGCATGACCGATCTCATGGGCGAGGACATATGCAGCTTTATCTTGATCATCACCTCTCACGATCTCGTCCAAGATGAAGATCTCATCTGTCACGTGGTTGTAACACGCGTCGGCAGAGACGTGTCTGACGATCACTGACATCTCATCTCTCGTGACCTCTTTTACCGAGATCCCAAGGTCCATCGCCGCGCCGACGATCACGTCGATGACGATATCATCCATCACATGCCGATCGACGAATCAAGCAAGAAAACACAATACATGACACCGAAGAGCGCGGCAAGACACACGATCGCGATCCCAAGACCATAGACAGCTGCTCGGCGCCGGCACGTCATCATCTCGCCATTGAACTGCTCGAGCTCATCATCGATATTCATCACATAATCTCCTGTATTTCATATAAGCATCCATGAGCCTGAAAGCGAAGATGTCGACCTCGGGCCACCCGTTTGCCTTCCATCTGACGACAGGGTACGCTTCAGAGAAGATGAAACCTTCGGCGTGCATCGTCTCAGCCATCTCGACGATCATCGTAAGAGCCACAGGTTCTGACATCATCGGTCAGGGACCCTCCTCTTCGAGCCGCACCACGGTCCCAGACGTTCAAGCTCGTCATCGACATCCTCGACAGACTCACCGGTCCTCTCAACATGCTCATCGAGCTCGATTGACAGGTCGGTGACATATCCGTCCATGAACGCGACACGCCACACGAGATCATTCCCAAGCTCCTCGACGAACACGAATCCGTACGTTCCCATCTTGAGCCCGATCCAATCAGCTCTTAGTCTGACGACAGTTCCATGAGGGAACTCGGTCTCCAGTCGCTCCTGCCGTTCAGCTCTGATCTTTTCGAATTCTTCTCGAGGGATCTCGTTTAGACCACGCTTTCGTCCTCGCGGCATCTATCGTCTTCCTCCCGAGCTCTTTCATCCGTTCGTCATCGATCTTCATCCACCGTGTGTTGACAACACGGCATTTGCATGCCATGCATTCGAACCAAGGATAGTCTTCAGACGGAAACTCGAGCTTCTCACCGCTATAAAGACGCATCTCTTGCGGATGCGGGCAGACGATCCCCCAATCGTCGAGGACCAAGATATATACTTCGTAGTATCGATCCGGCTCGGGCTGTAGCTCTCTCATCCTCTCGAACACGTCGGCAGATACGAGCTCACGCTCGACGCTGTCGAGCTCATCAAAACTAAGCAGCGGCCATTTCTTCTCGTTCTTATGGAATGTCGCTCTATGGATATCAAGTCTCGTCGGCAAACGTTCGTGCGTCACAGCTCATAAGTAGCCCTCACGACCATATCGGATGTCCATCTCACGGTCGATTCGATGCCAACGATCCCAATACGTGACGATTCGTCAGCAGCCATCAGTTCTTCATTTTATCACCAAAGAACGGCTCGAGAAGTTCCAAGAGGGCAGGGTTCTGCCCACTCTCGGGATCTCTTTTCGCCTCTTCGTAGAGGAACCTAACATGGTCGATCGTCATCTTGTTGCCGATGTCTATCATGAGCCCGAACACAAGAAGCTCGATCGCGCTGTCGAGCGCATCTCTCGTGATCTGCGCATCTCCTGGTGTCGTGAGCATTCGATCTTTGAGAACTGTCGCCCTCTCGAGCAACGACGTGTGGATGCGTCTTACAGCGGCGCCGATCTCATCTGTAGAGAGACCGAACGCGTGACCGGTGATGTAGCTTACGAACTCTTCAGACACATGCCCTCCTCCGTCGCCCATTCGACGTAACGTCTCAGTTCTTTGTCGTCGACCGCGTCGAGCGTCGGAAGCTCCCCGCGGACGAAGATGTCCCAGCTATCCTGGGCATAACGACCGCAGCCATGTAGCGATGTGACATCGGAGCACGGGTCAGGTCTGACGATGAGATAGTCGAACGTCATCCTCCAGATACGCAGCGCGCGTCTGTTCTGTAGGCCGAGCGGACGTAGCACGTCGGCCATCTCGGCGATGATCTCATCAGCACCGGCTTGCGTTACAGGTGCGTCCCACAACGCCTCGGGCGTCGGCCACCATTCGAAGAACCTCTCGTGCACTCTCTCGACCTGCTTCCCGTTCGTCTGGTTGAGCATGATCACGACGACGAGGAGGCGCCACGGCTCGTCACGATATCTCTCTTGAAAAAACCGATATGGCGATATCTCCCTTGGAGTCCTCATCATGACCTTTCCGAGCGTGACTTATTGCGTTGTTTCCACCCGTCGAAGAACTCATCGGCTCTCGTGACACATTCATCGGCGGCGGCCCACGTGAGAGCCTCGAGCATCTCTTTCTGCTGTGGCGTCATGACGAGACAGCGAAGGAAACCATGGAGCTTGTAGTACTCCGAGCCGTCATAGAAATGTCGGGCAGGAAGGTCACAGAGCTTAGAATAGATGACCGGGACGTCATCGCATGGGATCTCGATCTTCAACAGGTCAACCTTGAATGTTCTCTGCGGGGCACCGATGATTATCGGTCCAGGAAGATCGAACGATATCGAATCGATGCCTTCGGCCGCTTCGATCGTACAGCCACGTCCCTCCATGTCGACGATGAGACCCTCGACGAGCGATCGATGGACAGCGTGCGGCTTCGCGTCGTCGAACCGCGCCCAGGTCCACGGGTTGCCCGAGACGTCGATGACCGCGGTCATCTCGTCGACTCTGCCTTGGGGCACGGGACCTCTTTCCAGTCCATGATGATATTGTCATCGGGGCATATATCTTTACCCCGTCGGATCGTCCAGCGCTTTTTCCATAGTCTGACGAAACATCGGCCGCTCACCGGTTCCTCGAGACGCTCCCATTCGTCACGCTCGCCACATACTGTTTTTTCGCATCCGATCGCGCTGACGATAGAACACATGGCGACCGCCGCCAGAAGCACCCTAGCCATCCTCATGTCATCCTCCGGTAGGAAACCACACCAACGTCACGTTGAGGTCTCTCGATCGATCCTGTAAGCTTTAGCGCTGGTCGTAACGCCACCATCATCGCCGCGTCAATTTTTCTATCGCCTTGCGTCGTCTCTTGTCCGGCAGGTAGCGAGGATGAGCTTGCCCCAGAGGTGATCGATCTCGTGCTGGATCACGCGGGCGATGAACCCCTCGAACCGTGTGACACGCGACTCGGCTTCGACGGTCTGGTACTCGAGCTCGATCCAATCGTTACGTGCGACGGAGACAGACAACCCGGGCAACGAGAGGCATCCCTCGTCATCGGACGATAGCTCGATGCTCCTGTCGACGATCATGGGGTTGATGAAGATGAGATCTGCCGGCGCAAGTGGACCCAGGTGTCCGACGCCCAGGGCAAACATCCTGACGCCGTGCCCGACCTGATTCGCCGCCGCCGCGACGCCCTCACGCGCACCTGCGAGGAGATCGGCTACGATGAGCCTAGTCGCCTCGACCGCCGAGGCGGGAAGCTCTTCCCTTGCGACGAGACGCGTGGGCTTCCTCAGGAGCGGGTGTGGGTACCTGATGATCTTCTTTTCCATCATCTCCCACTTTATCACACGCTACGTCACCGATGGAAGGAACTACCAGCCGCGTGTCGCCCCTGAGGACTACGACGAACGCAAGCGTATCGTTCAGCTTATCTGCCGACACGCCCTCGTACGTCTCAAAGAACAAAGTCCTATCAGCATACGCGTCGAGATCGATGGGATTCGACACCCGCGCCTCATGACCATGGCCCCTGAATCTCGTCACATCATGAGGCGGCGAGAGCTCTCTATCTTTCCCACGCTTGCCCCTGATAAGATCGTTGACGATCACATACGACGATCGTCCGAGCGCCTCATCGATGCATTCTTTCGCGTCCGTCCTTCCCATGAGGACGAAGGGCATGCAGACGATATCGCTGGCGGCGACATCACGCCTGAACGGGATGACACCGAGCGCGTTACATCTGAGATCCACGCTTAGCAGCCTGAGCAGCACATCGTTATGCGTGAACGCGATGCATCGTCGCTCCTGCAAGTTACCTCGGTTCCCAAACTTCTCGCCTACGTTCTCATCATGATGTCGTGCATCCGGGCCAAACTCCTGTACGATCGCGTCGACAGCGTGTTTGAGGTGCTGGATATCTCTGATCTCCATCCGATTTGCCTCCTGAATCTCAGTCGAACAGGCCGAGCTCGTAATCGCGCTCGATACGCTGCTCACATCCTTCGAACCAGATATGCGCGCGCTCGGTCATGAATGCGTCGGACCTTCTCACACCGGTGAACAGGTCAAAGTGTGCGCCGAAGATCCCGCCACCGGTATCATTCACCGTCACCCACCCGTCATGGACCGTACCGTCGGGGAGCTTCGAACCGACGAGCTCGAGGACGAATGCTCTGGTCCCGATCGGGACGAGCCCGCCGGTCCCTCTGTGCCTCGAGTCCGATGTCCCGTATGCTCCGATGTCGGCCGCGACGGTCCTGTATGGCACTTTGGCGATCCCGGCCCGTTCGATGCCGTAACCGACGCCGATCCTGTCGGGACCGACGAGCTGGAATGGTTGGGCAAAGGCGACACGTGACCTGTCGGACGACAGCTCGATGCCGAAGTATCTCGACGGCTTCGGCTGCCTGCCACGTTCCAGCATGCGGCTCACATATGTCCTATAGTACCTGAACACGGGTTCGTATCCTATCGGTTCGACGGACACATACCTCCCGCCGGCGACATTGAGCAGCCTGCCGTCATCGAGCTTCCCGTCGCCCTCGAGCGACATGTTCGCGAAGAATGCGGCAGAGACAGTCGAGATCGGCTCTCCAGACCTGTCGTGGACCGGCACCGAACGTTCTCCCGGATAGTCCGACTCGAGCGCGACGTAGTACCTCGTGATGCGCCAGCGGCGGAGCTCTCCATCGGGCGCCGCAGCGAGCTTCGACTCGATGTCGGCGATCAGGCCGAGCGTGCGCTCGTCGAGCCTCCCGGTCTGCGCGATCCCCCTATGCCGCTGGAACGCTACGATCGCCGGACCGATGCCCGATGAGACATCGTAGGAGAGCCTCACGAGGATCGCTGCAGCCCTGTCTTCTTGAGGGATCGGCAATGGTTCGGGCTGGAAAGACTTGTTTCCTCTGAACAGGTCGAAGATTTTGTCGAGAAAGCCCATCCGTTAGATAGGAGGGGACCCTCGGTCTTCGAAAGACCGACATCAGAAGATCCTGCCGAACTTCATCGTGAACGTGTGCTCGCACGAGAGATCGACAGGACCCGGAGGGACGCATGTCATTTTCATGAGCAGCGCACCGTCGGAGAAGCCGGTCCACGTAAGTTCCCAGCTGCCGATGAGACGTTGTTCGCAGCCGGGGGTGATGACGCGGGTCTCGTCATATGTCTTCGGACCGGGTTCATTATCCGCAGCCACCTCGATCTCGAACGACGAACCCGTCACGATCTCGACGACGGAGCTCTTGCAGGTCCCGTGGTTCTCCAAGAACGTCAGCGTGTACAGCCCGACGCGACGGAGGTCGGCATCGGGTCCAGCCTGCGTCTCGATCGTCGCGTCGGTCGGCTGTCGCCGCTTGGTCCCGTACGAACAAGCAGCGATGGCGATCATGAAAAATACGATGGCTCTATTCATCTTTCTTTCCCTCCCGTCTCATCCGAAGGAGCTCCTCGAGCACGTCGATCAGCTCTGAGGCGTTGACAGCTACCTTGGCCCCGTCGCCGAAGATGTCCCGTCTGTTCTCGGCGAGGCACCTGATCTGGTGCAAGCGCTCGAGGCTCACACGTTCGTCAGTTGCTATTTTCATCGTCTTCTATGGGAACCATACCATCGGTCGTCTGGCGCATGAGCACGATGACGAACTTGTCGTGTGCGGCAGTGACAGAGTACACGAACCATCGCTCAGCTTCGTCCCCGAGGAGATCGTTGATACCGTCAGCCTGCTGATTGCCGCGATAGACGGTGGCCCCGTCGACGATGAACATCCTCTGCTCGAACCCGTTCACTCTGGCCTCCTCTTGACGTATGTCGTATTCGTGCCGCCGAGGCGTCGATAGATCATCTCGACGGCTGGCCCATAGCGGTCATCATCGGGCACCCGCACGCCCCATTTGTAATGGGCGAACCAATGGTGCCCGCCCGGACAGTTCGATCGGCAGTACGACCTCCACCACCTCAGCTCATGCGTCCCGGCCATCACGTTCCTCTCGACGCCAAGAAGCTCTTTGCGCGAGAGGATCCCGACGAGCCAGGGCGATCCTGGGTACCAGTGCACCTGCATGAGCCCCCAGTCGTCGGTCCTCTCGACGACGAGATCGGGACGCATGTTCGATTCTCTGATCGCGATGGCCCTGACGATCGCACGTTCGACGTTATATGCCGTCGACGCTCGGGCGATCGCCTCATCGATCGAGAGATCATGCCTCGCGTCGATCGTCGCGCCAGCATCGACCGCATGGTCGACATGGGCGTCGTGCGTCTTCGGAGGCGGCTGGACGCAGCACACCAGCATGCCAGCAGCGACGACAGTGACAGCTCTCACTTGAAGAACCCGGCGCCCTGCTTCCCGCTGTCGCTTTTCGGCACCTTTGACATGTTGCGCAGCCGGTCGAGGACCTCGTCGAAGCTCCCGCCCAGCACCCGCACCCCCACGATGAGCTCTTTCAGGTGGGCGATCGAGAGCCCGTCGGTCTTGCGCACCCACATGTCCAGTTGCCCGTCATCGAGACCGACGTCCTTGGATCTCAGGTATGCCGCCCGGGCCTCGGGGCTCGGCATGTCGATCCGTACGACACGGTCGAACCGGCTCGGCCGGTTCACGATCCTACCGTCGAGCTTCTCCGGATAGTTGGTGGTGACGATGAACGCGATCCCATCGATCGTCTTCTCGCCGTCGAGGAGCGACAGGACACCCTGCTCGCTCCAGTTCTCGACGTACGCGTCGATGTCCTCGAGGACCACGAGCAGCTTCCTCGACGGCTCGACGAGCCGGATGTCACGCAGCGCCTCGGAGACGTACTCCGGGTCGGTCGAGTTCACGAGCACGACAACGCCTCCCATCGCGATGAACTCGGCGACGATGTACGCGATCGTGCACGTCTTGCCCGATCCCGGTGGGCCCCAGAGGAAGAAACCACGCTTGTGCATCATGTCGTGCCGACGGTAGCTCTCCTCGAGGCCCCAGAACCTACGGATCTCCTCGATCACCTCGGTAGAGACCGAGCTAGGAAGCTCGATGAGCCCGTCGGTCGTCATCGGCGTCGGGACGATCGTCTGGCGATCGTTGTGCCGCTCGATAGAGTACGTGTTCGGAGGGAGCACGCCGACCGTCGCTGCCGCCGGGCAGTAGCCAGGCCCATTGAGAGCGTACTGCGTCACCCTCTTGGGCTCGACCGTGTCCTTGCCCCGTGCGCCCGGCTGTGTCCATGGCATCGTCATCGGACCGTACCCAAACCGGCGTGCGCCGATGGCGCACAGGAGCAGAACGAGCAGCCTGTCGTGGCATCCTGACGATCGGGCTCGATCATCGACTTGATCATCGCGATGTACTTGTCGGTCGCCCTCTGGACGGCGAGGAACGCTCCGCGACGGGCGTTCCTCATATCGGCCGGATTCCTCTTCGCGATTCCGAGGAATGTCATGCCACCGATCACGACGGACGCGAGAGTGTAGTTCCCGTCTATGGACGTGCTAACAACGGCGTCTGTAGGGATATCGATGCTCTCACGGGCACACCTGATCCCAAGACACCTCAGCCTATCGGGATCGCAGTTGAACTTGGCGATCTCCAGCTCGTCGTGCATGCTCTCCACTCGTTTGTCGGACACCATCGCGGTACCATCTCCTTTCGATCGTCGTCGCCGAGGACTTTGTTCGTATCGAAGACCGTGCAACAGTCGAGTCAACGGCAGCTGGGATCACCCTGCGGTATCCCATGCGGCCGCGCCCACGAGCTGCTCGGCCAGGGCGAGGCCGATGTCCTCTGGGATCGGGCACCTGCAGGTGCCGTCCTCGGGGCAGCCTCCGATATGAATATCGCCGATCCAACCGTCGTTGCACAGGTATGCGAGGACCCGCCGTGCCTCGCCGAGCGCGCTCGGCGAGCAGGGCCCGACCTTCTGCTTCTACCATGCCGCATCCATCCGGCATGCCATGATGCTCGCACATCACGCCCTTGATCCTGCGCAGTCGCTTGATCTCTCGAGCATCGTCATCCAATGCCTCGCGTGTCGCGCATACCTCGGCATCATACAGGTCTCGCAACCGTTCGACCTCGGCCTCAGCCCTCTCGGCGCGACCGACGGCGGCATCACGCTCGTCGAGCACGGAGTCCATCATCGCGACATCGCCCGCCCGAGATATCATCTCGATCGCGACCGCACGAGCGATCCTCGGTAGCCTAGAGAGCTGCTCTTCGATCGCCTCGACCGCGAGGGTGCCGAGCTCCGATGCCGCTGGCGCGCCCCCGCAGGCCGAGCAACGGAAGACCCTGTCGGTCCAACGGGCGAGCCTCGATGGGCGGCATCGCGGGCAACAGATCTGCGTGACCTCCAGCGGGACCGCTCCGGCCGCCAGCGCCCTCTCGACATCGGTGGTCTTCATCGTCGGTCACCCGCGATATGGAACACGCGCCTGTCCCATCACATCCATCCACGTGGCCGTCACGTCGCACTCCAGACACTCGTAGACGCAACCGAGCACGGCATCCTCCGCATCGAGCCTCTCGACGCCGTCGCCGCGATCGTCGAGCACGTACTCGGAGAGCACGATGCACATCCTGTCGTGGGCGCAAGGAGAGTCGTCCGCCGAGAACCCGCCGTACCGTCGGTCATGCCGTCCCTTCCTCAGCCGCGCGTCCTCCCGGTAGATCGAGGAGCCGCCGCCCATCACGCCGCACCCCATCGCTCGAGATGCCTGAGCAGCCGATCCGGCGACCAGCCGAACCGGTACTCGACGTCGAACGCGCCGACCCACTCCGGCGGGATATCCCAGAACGTGAACTGGAGGTCGTTGAGGGCCGCCTGGAACACGCAGGGCTTCCGCACGTCGTCCCATGCCGATGTGCCCGCGACATCCAATCCCGGCCCGCAGTGCTCGCCGAGCGCCCTGCTGAGCTGCTCGTCCGACAGTCTTATCTTCTTCTCCATGGTCTCGATCCTACAACGTTCGATGGTCGATGTACACCCTCTCGCGAGCCGACCGTCGTTCGCCCCGGCGCACGAGCTGCGTGGGCACGGCCTCGTCATGCCTCAGTGCCTTTGCACCCGCCGGACCCGGCGTCCTCGTAGACCCGCTCCCGTGCGAGCTCTCTGATCTCCGATGCCGCGGTGATCACGCCGATCTCGCCGCGCTCGAGGCGACGGATCACCCCGCCGACCAGCTGTACCAACGCGGCGCTATCCCTGATCACCTCGGCGTCGGTCGGAGCTCTCGTCCTCCCCATCTTCCTCGTCGTCATCTCGTCCTCTCTCTCTTCTACCGTCATGATCACGATCGTCCTCCGCACGACCCCGATCGTCCGGCGGTCAATACCAGAGAGGACCAACATACCACGTCCGGTGGGCCGGGTACACACCGGCAGAGATAGGGCGGCAGAATCTCCCGTGAGAACGCGAGCCCTCCCGGCCCGGGAGGGGTCTGCGGGACCACGAGGGCCCGGGATGCAAGAAACCGATGTCGTATAGCGGACCCGAACGGCCTTCCATCGCCGGCCGGATATCCACCCTTCTTCGCTCCGAGTCCGGAAAGCGCCCACCTCGGACCGAGCCCTCTCTCCCAGACCATCGCCTCGTGCTCCCGATCGATCGCCAGGACCTCTGGATGGGCTGGGGTGGAGGAGACACCATCCCGAGCTCCAGAGGGGTTCCACGCTCTCCTGCGCGCTCGGGAGAGAGGGAGAGCAGGACATCACCGGAGTCGAGTGAGGGCCGCGTCGAGGTCTTCGAGTGAGCGCGACCGCCAACTTCACGAGGCGTACATGTCCTCTGGCGGTCGCAGGGATCCTTTGGTACCAACAGTTCGACCGGGAAAGAGGGCCGCCTGCGGAGGAACCGGCAAGCATGCGTCGGTCCAAGGTTTGGTACCAAGGGTTCGACCGGGAAAGAGGGGCCTGCTCGGGCACGACCTAAGCTTTAATATTCATAAATAAAAGGTTTTTTAATTAACCTAACTTATTAAAACCATTAACTAAAATGGAATATTTTTTTATTTCTAAATTTCCAATATATGTTATAATAACTTTAATAAGGAAATATCCTTATATAATAAATAAAAAAATGTAACTTTATTGGTTATATAAGGGTGCCCGAGCCGCGTCCGCCGCTCGGGGTCCGAGGCCCGCAACCATGGTCACCGGCACCGTAAGTCCGGTAGAAAGAGGCCACACATGCTGCAGTTCTCGAGGATCATGGACCTGGTCGTCGCCGCCGTCCGCAACGGGGCCAAGCTCCAGCTGAAGGAGTGCGCGGGATGGATCAAGGTCTCGGGCCCCGCCGGGCCCGACGGCCACAGGATCTACATCCAGAAGCGGGAGGTCCCGCGCCAGGTCCATCTGGCCAAGTTCGGGGCCGGCTACCCGGGCACCGTGCCGCCGCCCAAGGCCAACGGCAACGTCCAGGCCCACCTGCTCGATGCCGAGATCACCCAGGAGCGGATCGAGGAGCTCCTGAAGCT
>ERZ1292632.23-Hain-H43-01um-R2-23-length-151887-cov-51_pt1 | contig 151887 bp, 165 predicted proteins | sample MGYA00564407_ERZ1292632 | MGnify/ENA primary metagenome ERZ1292632 (study PRJEB36523, sample SAMEA6512637) | groundwater metagenome | collected 2019-01-08 | study: AquaDiva: Metagenomics assemblies of 32 groundwater samples | reverse complement strand
CAGGCGCTCGTCTTTAGCCCAGACACCCTAGCGGAAATTCCCGAAGGCGCAATGCCATCGTGCTTGCCCCAGAGTTTTTGTGATTACACAAAAACTCCACCCACCCGTGCGTGCACGCAAACTCACTCCCTGGATTAAATACGAGAATACGAAACTCCTTTCCCAGTTTTACCGACTTGTTTAATTTTATTTTCTTTTACTGTTACGGATGGACTTCATAGAACAAGTCAGGCTGTAATTTCTGAAAATAAAAACATTCTTGCATTTGTAGATGGAGCAATGGTTCAACGCTGGAAGAAGTATTTAATAAAGTGAAAGATAGTAAGCAATAATAAACTTATTGTTTAGCTGGCAACTCTATAAAAAATGTCGCCCCTTTGCCAATACCTTCCTGCGGGGGATTTTAGATTTTGGAATTATTAAAAAAATTTGATATTTAAAATTAAAGGTCTATAATCTATGTATTACTATTAAATATTTATATTATATGTCACCAGAATCATTAAATAATTCAGACGATAAAAATAGAAAAGAGCAAATTTTATTAACAAAAAAACAAATTGTACAAAAACTCATCGAAAGATTCGGGGAACGTCTAGGTGGTCTTACTAGCTCGCGCGATACTACACGTAATCTAGCAATAGATTCCCCAGGCGCAAACCAATCACATTCAGATACAAGTAAGTTTCAACTTGCAAATGTTCAACTTGGATTGGAATCAATGAGAATAGAAACAGAACAAGTAATTTCACAATTAAAACAAATTCCAGTTGGTGAATGTACTAAAGTTAGTTTGGGGGCAATTTTTACAATCCGTGAAGTTGGTAGCGAGGGAGTAGAAAAAAAATACTTTTTAGTTTCCATGGGAGGGGGTGGGGAAACATTAAACTTAGATAATACAAACATTACTTCCATTGCTCCCAACGCACCTATTGCTAGAGCATGTTTGCGAAAAACCAAGAAAGACACTTTTGAATTTCAAAATAAAGAATTTGAAATTATTGATATTATTTAATAAAAATTTATTCGATTACCTTCTCAAGATGCCACGCAATATAGATCTTTTACCAGTATTTACGTCTTTTACATTATATTGTTTATGCACTTCTATAAATCCTAAATTTTTAAAAATTTCAAGGTATTTATCTCTTGAAATCAATAACATTGGAGCATTTTCTTTGGTTTGATATCTATTTTCTCCTAAATCTACCAACGAAGTATCAATATGATCAGAAGTAAAAACATTATAAATAAAAATGCCACCCTTTTTTAAAGATTTGTAAATTTTTTCTATGGCTTCAGTAAGAGAATTAATTGACTGATTTTGATGCAAGACGCCTATACATAAAATAATATCAAAGTTATTTCCCCCAATATTTAAGTTAGAAACATCTTGTATACTTGCATTGCCCGCCGCCAATTTATTATTAGATAATAACCTAATAGTCGTATCTAGCATTATTTGGTTGCCATCTAAAATTTGTACATTAAAATTATGTTTTGCTAAAACTAAACTATTTCTACCACCACCACAACCGATGTCTAAAGCATTTTTACCGTCAGATTTTATTTCTAAAATTCCTTTTTCAACTAAAATATCTGGCTCCTTATCTCTAAAGAATTTTACTGTTGATTCTAGTTCCCAATAATTTTTATTCATAAATTATTTTATACCCACCATTATAACATTTCGTTTCAAATATATCTAAATTATTTTCTTTGAAAATCTTTTTAACCTCTTCCTTATTTTTTGTGATTGCAAAAAACCCTGGGCCAACGGAAGATAACGCTAAAACTTCCGCTAAATTACTATCTTTTATGATTCTCAACCTATTTCCCAAATCAACCAGCCCATCATAACAAAATGAACAATTTTTAATACTACCCATATTAAATCTATAATTATAAACTAAATCTCCGACAGCGTTTAATTTTCCGAATTTAATTTCCGGCAAACATTCGTGTAACATTTTATAAGCAATTTCTTTTGCATAAGTATTTCCGGTTTTATTAAAATCCTCAAAATTATCTGATTCCACTTGCATTAAGTGTTGTGAATCTTTTGAAATGTAATCACTTGGAATGCCAAAAAGCACATCGTATTCTTCACTAATACTCATTGTTTCAATAACAACTGCCTCACCAGCAATAATAACCATTCCATTACCAAATAAACCAGCGGCAGCAGAGCCACCGATGCTTTGTACTGGAAAAACATTATCAATATCTCCATCAACTTCTTCAACATGATTTTGTACAATATATTTCATCAAATTAATTTTTGACATAGGATTACCAAAAATTTCATTTATTGCACAACATACACCCGCAATAGTTGCGCTACTAGAGCCAAGTCCACAATGTTTTATATTTATTTCATCGACATACTCAATATTCATTCCAACTTCAAATTTTAGAACATCTTTCATTAAAAAATAGGCATGCTTAATTAAAGATTCTCTATGTCCAGTTCCAGAAATATTTAAGTCATTTTTCTTATCTGTGATTTCTATTTTAATGGATCTAAACATTGCCACTGTGAAATTTATTTGTCCAGCGGTATAAATATGACTTTCATTTGATTCTATTTTTGCAGGATCAAAGACCATCGATTCTAGTCGTGTGGGATACAAAAGTTTAATTTTGCCATTACTGAAATCCAGCTTTTTGTTTATGGTAGTTTTATTGAAAACAGTCCCAACTGGATATTTTTTTAATTTTACTTGCATAAATATATATAGAAATAGCTTTAAAATATTATTTAACTTATTTTCATTCTTGTCTCCATTGTATTTTCACGTATTTGATATTTTAATTCATCTCTTAATAAGAGGGATACTTTGTCAACCAATTTTTCGCGTGTGGAATCATTGGTAATAACAAAATTAGCAACCGAACGTAATTCTTCTAGTCCCATTTTTCTATCTTTATCTAAAATTTCCTCAAATTGCTTTGTTGTAATATTAACTCCCTCTCTTTTTTTATAACGCCTATATAATATATCAAAAGGTGCATCTAGAAAAATGATAGTGTTATCTCTATTTTTAAACTTTTCAATATGTTCTGTGATATATTTCAAACCCAGAACTGAACGGCTCCCTATTATTATATAATCGATTGGTCTAGTTGTTTCAGTATTTGTTCTTTCCATAATACTTTTAATTTCTCTGACCAGAAGATCATCAGCAAAATTTTTACCAAAATTCTGCTCTCCATGTTGAATCCATTCTGAAAAAGATTCCTTACTACCAGAATTTTGATAAATCGTACGAAGCATTGGTCCAAGATCAATTCTTACAAAATTCAATTTAGAAATTGTATCTGCTAAATATGTCTTACCTGTAGCATGAGCACCGACAATAAAAATCATATATTTTCTTTTAGATATTCAGCAATAGCCTCATAATTTTTATTCCAAACATTTAATCTTTCTTGTTCGTCATACTCAGCAAATGTTCTAGTATCACCTTTTAACATCAAAACTCTAGCCCAACCATTTTGTAGTTCTCCTGTCTCTTTTGTTGATACAGTAATAGGTACTTGGTAAATAAATTCTTTAAAAGATCCATCTGGTCTTGCATAAACTGCGGCAATTTCAAAATATCCATCTCGGTCATCATAATTTTTTAGCCACTCCAGTAATATAGGAGCGGATATTCTTTTCTCGAAGTAATTTGTATATGGACCAGGAAAACTAAGCGCATTAATGAATAGACTATGGTCCTCACGCACAACAGGAACACCAAGGTCTTTTGCGGCCTGAATTGCTGAATGTTTTGCGATCTCAAGACTAGAGTCTGCTTGTATTTCGGAGTAATCTTTTTCAACTATAAAAACTTCTATACCATATTTATCAAAAACACTTTTTGCTGCTTTTATTTTACCCGGATTGTGGGTTGAAAGGTATATTTTCATTATTATATTATAATGAATAAAATGTTTTTACGCAACACACACACTAATAGAACTTGCATATCAATTTGAAATCAAATACTCTATTATAGAGATAAAGAGAAGGATTATTGAAGAAAGTGATAATATTATATAATGTACTTAATTGTTGTAGTCAAATAAATATAAATTATTAATAGTAAACATATAAATTTATGAGTGAAAAATTTAGTAAAAATCAACAAGAATATTGGGATAAACAACATAAAAAAGGAATGAGGCCGAGTGAAATAGAAGGTGCCCCGAACGAACTTGCAATGAATTATATGAAATATATAAAACCAGGAGGCGTGGTTTTAGAAATTGGTGTCGCAAGTGGAAATGATGCAAGATATTTTGCAAAAGAGAATCAAAATAAAATAGTTGGAGTTGATATATCCAAAGAAGCAATAAAAAACTTTATAGATGCTGCGATTAAAGATGGAACTATTGGTAAGATGACACCGATTATTGCTAGTGCTGAAGAAATTTCTAAAATACTTGGTGACAAGGAAAACTATGATGCTTTCTATAGTCGCTCAGCTCTTCATTTAGATGATGAGAAAACTAGTTCATTTCTTAAGTGGCTTGTTTCACATTTAAATAAAGACGGCGTGGTTATAATTGAAGGTAAGACCAAAGAAGACTTTAAAATTGAAAGATCAGTTGAAGTCGGTAAAAATTTATACGAAGATATTGATGGTCATATCCGTAGGGTATGGTCGGAAGATAATATAAAATCTTTGTGTTATTTTCTTAACTTGGAGATAGTTGAAATGAAAAGAACAGTAGAAACTATCTTGGGAAAGAAAACACAATTTATTAATTTTGTCGCCAAGAAAAAAGATACATCAAATGTGATATTATAAATACAAGCAATATTAAAAGCTAATTTATATCTATTAAAAACCATGGACAACTCAAATAACAGTAGCATCACCATACCATGTCATTGGGACAAAGAAACTATAAATAAAATTGTTAAACAAAATAAGGAAATTGGTGGTCCTCAAGTGGTTGAAGTTTATGGAGCCCTGCCTGATGGGGGACCTGTTGGACACGGTCGTTCTAGTGAAAGTGTTGCTCAAGTCAGTCGGGAAGAAGCATGTGATTTTAGATCTTATTTGCAAGAACAAGGATTAAATTTTACATATCTATTAAATGCGCCTTTTCGTTTAGGAGATGAAAAACAACGCACTGAACTTGATGAATATTTGAAATGGGTTATTGAGGATCTTCATCCAGACGCGGTCACAATTTCCTCTCCAGAACTAATGGGTATTGTTCGGGAAATTAGTTCTAAAATTCCTATTCATATTTCCACTATCGCTGGAGTAAAAAATGCTGTTGATCTTGAAAAATATTTAAACTTTAAGCCGAGTCGTTTGGTTCCACATCATGATTGTGGTAAAGATTTTGTTGTCCTTAAAGAATTGGTAGAGGTAGCAGGGAAACATCACATAGAAATAGAATTATTATCTACAGAGAGTTGTCTTAGAAGATGCCCTAATCGAGAAGCACATTATAAATATTTAGCAAAAAAAACTAAAGACTGCCCTTTTCATACTACATGCAATACTAAAAAAATAGAAAATCCTGCGGAATTTTTGCTTGCGGGTGGTATCATTCGTCCAGAGGATATGAATTTTTATAAAAAATTAGGTGTTCGTTATTTTAAAATTTCGGGTCGTTCGAAACCTGCTACTTGGTTGCCTGAAGTTGTAGAAGCTTACCAACGTAAAAGTTATGATGGAAATCTAATTAGATTACTTGGGATTGATCCTAAATTAGGTGCGGAAAATTGGATTTATATCGACAATAAAGCATTAAATGGTTTTATTGAAAACTATCCTCGGACTGGTGATTACCAGGACGAACTACATTATTGTGATGAGTGGATGGTAAAATTGTTTCGTGATAAAAAATTTAGTTTGAATGACGGTTCTGAATACATTATAGAAAATAGCCGTTTAGTTTTAAAAAAGATTGGAGAAAATGCGGGAAATATTATAAATAGTGAATTAAGAAGAGGTTTGCATTAATAAGATGAATACTAATTATTTTGAACTACACAAGGTTCATTCCGATGATGTTATTAGTTGTGTTCTCACTAGTAATATTGACGAACGCTATTCAGAAATCTATCCTAAAATTAAAAAACAGAACATTCTTAGGTTAGCGTCTTATTATCCTTCAGATAATTACGATAAAATAAAAACAAAGATAAAACATCATTTTAATATAAAAACGAATTTGGTTTTTGGTAGTGGCAGTGAAGAATTAATTATTCGATTAAACGATATTATAGAATTAAAACGTTATAAGGTTGCTTTCGTAACCCCAATATTTTATCGTGTACGAGAAACTTTTCGTGGAAAAAAGGTTTTGATAAAAGAAAAAAATATATTTAATTGTGATTATAGCCATTACGATATTGTTTGGTTGCAAAATCCTAATTTATTTTCTGGTAATATTTATGAAGTTGAAAAAATACAAGAACTTCTTTATAAATTTCCCAATGTGATTTTTTTTATAGACGAGGCGGGTATTTTTACTTTACCCAATTGGAAGAATTACTCAATGATAGATAAATGTCATCGGCATAGTAATCTTATTGTTTTATCAACTTTTAGTAAAATTTATGGCTTATCAGGACTTCGTATTGGTTTTGCTACAGGTAACAAAAAATTGCTACTCGAATTAGAAGAAAAAAATCTCACATTTCCTATTTCATCATTTGCGGAATATTTTTTATTTAGCGTTTTAAATCATGAAAAGCTAATACAAAAGTTAAGATTAACAATCATTGATCATAAAAATCAATTAATTAATATTCTAAAATCTAATCCAAAAATAATTGTCAAGGAATCTTTGGTTAATTGTATTTTTTTTAAACATAAAAATAAAAAAATATATAATTCTCTATTAAAAAATGGGCTTCTTTGTCTTAATTTAAATGACAAAGAGTTGGAAGACAATGGATATGTTAGAATGACAGTCTATAGTTCTGAGGTAATACATCGTCAGATGATAGTTCGGCTTAAAAAACTAATTCTTAATATTTAAAGATTTGTAAGAACGGTTCTTGCAAGGACTTTAATACAGTTTAATTTTTTAGAGAAACCCTCGCCCGCATTCCCCCAAACCCCCTGCGGGAATAATGGGGAATAATGAAATAATGGGGACAGCCACTATTACTCATTACTTCCGTTATTTTTAAATCACTTTTTGTGTTAAAATAAAGTGTGAAAAAAATATTTTAAATAAAATTTATGAAGAAATTATATTCAGTTATAGTTAACAGTATTATTATAAATGGTGAAGGTAAGGTATTGATTGCTCAAAGAAGCCTTGAAGAAGGTCACGAAGGAGGAAAATGGAGTATCCCTGGCGGGAAGGTAGAATCAATTGGAGAAAAACATAGCATTTTACTAAAAAATATCAAAAAAGAAATTCTAGAAGAAGTTGGAATTGAAATATCTGATGATATCGTTTTGGTTCACGACAATACTTTTACTAGAAGTAACGGCGATGATGTTCTAGCTTTAGTTTTTGTATGCAAATATAAATCAGGAGAAGCGAAACCATTAGAAGATACAGTAAATGTAAAATGGATTGCAAAAGAAGAAATAAATGACTATGAATTTCCGCCTAATGTAAAGGAATATGTATTGAAAGGATTCAGTTAATTTAAAAATAGTATGGTAAATAAAACTTTAAATAAAATACTCATTGTTGGAGATGCGTGTAGGGGAAAATCTACGCTTGCGTCAAAGATTTCTGCAAAGTTGAGAATACAAAATTATTCCACTGACGATTTTTATTACGAAGTTAAATTTACAAAAATACGAGATAGAAAAGAAAGTATTGAAAGTATTAAAGAAATTTATAAAAACGAAACGTGGATTATTGAAGGCACAACTAAACATTTGATTGAACACGGCCTAGGTTCTGCAGATAAGATTATTCATCTTAGGTATAAAAACATACCTACTCAATGGATGGTTCTTTTAAAGAGATATTTTGAGAGGGAAAATGAAACAATAGGAGGACTGTTTAAACTTATGAGGCATGTTCTTTATAAAAAACATCATCTTGGATACAGAAAGGGAAAACCGACACCAACTGAGATTGTAGAGTCCTATAAACATAAAGTAATTACGCTTTCTTCTTTTAAAGAGATTAACAACTTTATAAATTCTTTATAATTAATTTCAAAAGTAATCACCTTGCAAAAAATTATGCAAAAAGATAAAAAAGATAAATCAAGGTCAATCCCCCGCATTCTCTAACTGAAGTTTAGATAGAACAAGTTAAAGGAAAAACAAATGAGTAAAAAATACACAAGTCGTTTCTTGGAAAACAATGAAGAACCTCCACTGAGAGAAAACATCAGTGCGGTTTTCTTGGTTGCGTTCCAAGATGGAAAGGTGCTCTCAATTCAGAATGAACGCGGGTGGGATATCCCCGGCGGTCATTTGGAGGGAGAAGAAGAACCTTTCATCGCGCTACAACGTGAAGTTCTCGAGGAGGCAGGTGCAGTGGTAAACAATGCAAAACCGTATGCAATCCTCTCGTCGTCAACCTCACCGAAAGTGATGTTGTTCTTTGCCAGTAACTCAATCGAGCTCGTTGAGTTCGTCCCATCGGAAGATGCGCTAGCAAGAGATTTGCTCAGTTTGGAAGAACTTCTTAGCCGTTACTACGGCGACAAAGATCTTCTGCGATCTCTAATCGAAAACGGACAGAAACAAAATTAGTCTGTTCTGTTTTTTAACTATAACTTGTGGGTTGCTTGTTATCTAAACCCTCAAAGAAAAGTCCCGCGTCGTCACTCTGTGACACGCGGGCTTTTTTATTTCATTTTAATACCAGTTTAATTTTTTAGAGAAACCCCCCGCCCCGCATTCCCCCAAACCCCCTGCGGGCAGAATTCGGAATCCCGCCAAAAAACATTAGTCGAGGAAAATGGAATCCATATCCCCAAAACTTTTGTTTCCATTTTCCGAGTCCGCATTTGCATTACCACATTAGTAGAGCGTGGTAGAAAAATTAAAATTAAGAAAAACGTCGAGCGTGAGATTAGCTTTAATCATTTTGTTTTCGTGCGGAGGCGGTGAGATTTGAACTCACGATTAGGTTTCCCCAATGCCGGTTTTCGAAACCGGTGCCTTCAACCACTCAGCCACGCCTCCGTTTAATACACACTACCTCGCATGTACTGTTAAGTAAATATCTTCTATTGCTCGGACAGCATCACCGGCTGCAATGTTGTTTTGATGGTAGAGAATATTAGTGCAGTCACCAGCAGCCCAGATGCCCGGAACTTCTGTTTTTTGGGACCAAGCGTCAATTTTTACTTTTCCTATTTCATCTAAGGGTACTAATTCTTTTACAAAATCAGTATTAGGAATCTGTCCGATTTCCACAAAAATACCCGCTACTTTTAATTCTTTTTTTTCTCCAGAAATTTTATCTTTATAAATTATTCCTTCTACAAATTTATCTCCTTGAATTTCTAAAATTTCTGCGTTTTTGATGATTGAAAATTTTGGATTTTTAGAAACTTTTTGGATAGTTATTTCATCTGCGCGGAATGAATTGCTTCGGATTATAAGTGTCACAGACTTACAATATGCAAGAAGTTGGGAAGCCGATTCAAAAGCAGCATTGCCTCCGCCAATCACAGTTACATCCATATCTGCAAAAAGAGGTCCGTCGCAACTTGCACAGTAGGTGAGTCCTTTGTGTTCTAATTTATCAGCATTTAGAGCAGTAAGTTTCCTGCGTCTGCTACCGCTTGCTATCAAAATTGTCTTTGTTTCAAATTCTTCGTTTCCATCTATTTTAATTAAAAAGTTCACAGCTTTTTTTGTAATATTATTTACCCTTGAACCTTCTTTTACTTCTAAACTTTCACCAACATTCTCTAAAACGTGATCTTTGAAGTTTTGAGCAAGTTCTGCTCCAGATATTGAAGGGGAACCTATCCAATTATAGATTTTTTCAGATACTATGCTTTGTCCGCCCCACTCTGAAATAATTAAAAGTGTTTTTAATTTCTTGCGAGCTGCATAAACAGCTGCCGCGCTCCCAGCCGGCCCACCTCCAATAATTATTAGGTCGTAAATCATGTTTGTATTATATCTTAAAAATAGAAATTAGAAAACAAGCTTTTTCCAGTACGGATTTTTTGAAGCTTAAAAAATCCTGAAGTTCTCGGCTCGACAGCCTCGAAACCCTTTCAAAAGCTTTTTTCTAATTTTTATTTTTTATTCCTTCTCAAGAATGCTGGAACAGCGCTCCAATCATCGCCATCATCTTCTATGATTATTTCCTCTTTAGGTTCTTTTTTTTCTATTTTTTTTATAAAATCATTACTGTGTATATTTGTATTATGTAGATTATTTTGAATGCTATTATGTATTTCTTTTTTTACTACAGACGGAGTTTCTTCTTTTAAGAGCTTATCTGTCGTTGTTCCGCTAAAAAGATTTTTGCGAGGCATATCGGCAGGGAATGAGGTAGCAATAACGGTAATTTTTATTTCTCCTTTTTTTAATTTTTCATCACGAATTGTTCCGAAGATCACCTTTGCGTCTTTATCAATTGATTCGGTAATTATTTTTGCTGCTTCTTGAATTTCATTAATCGTTAAGTCATCACCACCAGAAATAGCAAATAATACTCCTTTGGCGCCGTGGATAGAAACTTCGAGTAATGGTGAATTAATAGCGGCTAGAGCTGCTTTTTCAGCACGTTTTTCGCCAGAAGATGTACCGATACCCATAAGTGCCGATCCTGCATTAGACATCACAGCTTTAATGTCCGCAAAATCAACATTAATAATGCCTGGAGTAGTAATCAGATCAGAAATACCTTCTACGGCTTGACGCAAGATATCATCACATTTTGCAAAAGCATCTTTGAAATTGGTATTTTTATCAGTTAATTGAAGTAATTTATCATTTGGAATAATAATTATAGCATCTACTTCTTTAGCTAAATCCTCAATCCCTTTTTCAGCTATTTTCATGCGATGATTTCCTTCAAAGAAGAAAGGTTTAGTCGTGACCGCTACGGTCAATATGCCTTGTTCTCTTGCTGCGCGAGCAACAATGGGAGTAGCTCCTGTACCAGTGCCTCCTCCCATTCCACAGGCGAGAAAAATCATATCTGCTCCTTTAATAACATCTTGGATTTCAGATTTTGTTTCTTCGGCTGCTTTCTTTCCAATTTCTGGATCCATGCCTGCGCCGAGACCCTTTGTAAGATTTTTTCCGATATGAATTTTTTTCTCGGCGAGAGAATGATGCAAATCTTGCGTGTCGGTATTCATACAAATAAAGGAGACACCTTTGACTTTAGAATTTATCATATGGTTAATTGCATTTTTTCCTGACCCACCGATTCCGATGACCATAATGCGAGCAAAACTTTGTATTTCCTGATTTATTTTTGGCATAATCTTTTTATTAATAAGTTATCTTATATAAGTAATACACTATCAGAAAGCAAGAAAAAGTAAAGTTTTACGGCATCAATTGTTTTAGGCTTGATTTTATTGTGTTTTTGAAATCTTTTAAAAGATTTACCAAAGAGCTATCTGAATAATCGTTATTATTTTTACCAGCAATCAAAAGGCCAATTGCAGTAAAATAAGATGGATCACGAAGTTTTGTTTTAGTATTGCCAAAAATTTCAATTGTGCCAACAATGGATGGAAGTTTAAGTATTGATTTTGATAATTCTGTTAATAGGGGAGTATTTGCACCACCGCCTACAAATACTATACCTGCCGGCAAGAGTTCTGATCTTTTTATTTTTTTTAAATTATTTTCTATTGATTCAAAAATATCACATAAACGCGCTTCAATTATTTCATCAAGTTTTTTCTTTGGGAATTCTATAGTCGTATCGTTTCCAAGTTTTAAAGCTTCTGCTTTTTCCAATGAAATTTTAAAACCAAGAGCAATATCATTGGTTATTTTATTTGAGCCTATAGAAAAAGTATTAACTGATATTAATTGCCCATTTTCAAAAACAGAAAGAGATGTTGTTTGGTCTCCTATATCAACTAACGCCACTCCTACGATTTTCTGTTTTTCAGATAAGGCTATGTTGCTAATAGCGACAGGTGATGCTATTACATCTATCGTTTCAACTCCAGCTTCTGCTATTGATTTAATTAAATCTTCTAAATGTGTAATAGAATAAGTAATGAAAAGAACTTTAGCTTCAAGTTTTGTTCCATACATTCCCTCTAGTCTTCCCAACACTTCTTTTCCATCAAGTCGAAAAGTTTGGGGATATGCATGAATAATTTTTTTATTACCTAGGTTTAAATTTTCCTCACAGTCTTGAAGTGCTTTGTTGATATCGAGAGCAGTTACTTCACCATTAGCTTTTGAAATAATCATTTCACCTGAGCTTGTTTCGCTACGCAAAGTGGTACCAGAAAGTGAAACAAAACCTCGCTTTATTTTTAAGCCAGAAGTTTTTTCTGCATTTAGTACTGCAGATTTTATTGAGGTGGTTACAAGAGAAGAATTTATTACATAACCATTTCTCATACCAAGCGTCACGTTTTCACCAACACCAATAATTCTAGGATTTTTTTCTCCTTTTAAAAATTCTCCGACTACGACTCGTGTCATAGACGACCCGACATCTATGCCTACCGAAATATTTCTTATCATCCCAGTACTAAAATTTTAACTTCTAATCCTAGTATTATATCACTTAATCAAAAATTTAGTACGGGACAAGTATTTTTCTTCTGCTTTTTCCATCATTTTTCCGTGTCTCATTCCTTTCAAATGAAGCATTCCGTGGATAACTAAAAAGCTTAAAAATTGGTTAAAGGTTTTTTTAAAATTTTTGGCTTCTTTTTTTATAATAGCTTCGCAAAGTATGATTTCACCAACATTCTTACTAAGTGGAAATGATAAAATGTTTGTAGGTTTGTTTTTGTTTCTATATTTTTTATTTATATTTTGAGATTCTTTTTCGCTTACAAAAGCAATAGATAATGAATATTTTTTACCTAATATATTATTTTTTATTATGGAAAATTTATCCTCCATTTTTACTTAGTTACCATCTTGCCTAGCTTTTTGAGTTTCTCTATTTCCTTTCTTCTTCCTAGTCTTTTGAGAGCGCTTCTTTTCATTTTAAGTTTTGATTCTTTTCTTAAATTATAGCGAGCGCCTTTAACTTTGCGTATAATGCCAGATTCTTGAATTTTGCGTGAAAAACGACGCAAAACACTTGAATTATTTTCGTTTGGATTTTTTCTCACTTCAATTACTGTTTTTGCCATGTTACTAACACTATCATATAATTGACTCTTTTGTCAAAAAAAGATAAGATGTTTATGTTATGCAACAATCAGCAGATTATATAACTGAAGAAAAAAGACAAATGCTTTTAGCAGAATTAAAAGATCTTAAGGGTCCTAAAAGGAAAGAAATTTTACAAAATTTAGAGTATGCAAAATCATTAGGTGATTTATCAGAAAATGCAGAATATCATCAGTCTCGCGAAGATCAAGGCAAGCTGGAGGCTCGCATTGTAAAAATAGAACAGATTTTACAATCTTCGCAAGTTGTAAAAGGCGGAGGAGGTGATGTCGTTGAAATTGGTTCTAATGTGGTTGTGCAAAAAAAAGGTACAAAAGAAGAGAAAAATTATACTATCGTTGGAGCAGAGGAGGCAGACATGAGAGCAGGAAAAATTTCTAATCGATCTCCTGTAGGTATTGCACTTTTTGGTAAAAAGAAAGGTGCCGATGTGTCATTTCAAACTCCGAACGGCTTAGTTAATTATAAAATTATAAATGTATTTTAATGTCTTCAATTGATGAAATTAAAGACGCTAGAATAAAAAAACTTGAACTCTTAAAAAAGAGAGGGTATGAAGCGTATCCAGTAGATTCTAAAAGAGAAATTTCTTTAAAAGTTGCAGTTGATGATTTTGAAAATTTAGAAAAAAATAAAGAAATAAAATGGATTGCAGGCAGAATAATGTCTATTCGTGGCCAGGGCGCTATTATTTTCATTACTTTAAATGACGGTACTGGTACTTTTCAGAGTTTGCTGAAAAAGGATGTAATTGGTGATGAAAAATTTAATTTTTGGAGTGAGGTTGTAGATATTGGCGATTTTGTGGAAATACAAGGGATCTTTTTTACGACTAAAAGAGGAGAGAAGACATTGGAAGCGAAAGATTGGAGAATGCTTTCCAAGAGCTTGCGTCCGCTTCCGGAAAAATGGCACGGGTTAGTGGATGTGGAAGAAAGATTCAGAAAAAGATATTTAGATATTTTAATGAATCCAGAAATCAAAGATATTTTTGAAAAGAAAGCAAAATTTTGGAATACAGCTCGAATTTTTATGAAAGATAATGGATTTTTGGAAGTAGAAACTCCTAGTTTAGAGATTACGACTGGAGGAGCGGAAGCACGGCCGTTTATAACTCATCATAATGATTTTGATATAGATGTTTATATGCGCATCTCAGTTGGTGAGCTCTGGCAAAAGAGATTAATGACCGCCGGATTTCCTAGAACTTTTGAAATAGGCAGAGTTTATAGAAACGAAGGTTCCAGTCCGGAACACACACAAGAATTTACTAATATAGAATTTTACGCTTCTTTTATGAATATGGATGAAGGAAAAAAATTGGTTAGAGATTTATATATAAAAATAGCTAAAGAAGTTTTCGGAAAAACTGAATTTGAAACCAGAGGGCACAAATTTGACTTGGGTAGTGATTGGCCGGAAATAGATTATGTGGAGGAAGTCAAAAAACAAACTGGTATTGATGTCTTAGAAGATTCGGAAGAGAAAATGGAACAAACACTGAAAAAGTTAAATGTGGAGTTTCAGGGAAAAAACAGGGAGAGGATGATTGACTCGCTTTGGAAATTTTGTCGCAAAAATATTTCCGGTCCAGTATATCTTGTAAATCATCCTAAACTTGTGGCTCCTCTTTCAAAAGAAAATCCAAAAGACAATCAAAAAACGGAAATGTTTCAAGTTATTATTGCTGGAAGTGAGATAGGCAGAGCGCATGCGGAACTCAATGACCCTATTGATCAGAAGAAAAGATTTGATGAGCAGAAGAAATTAATTGAAGGAGGGGATGAAGAAGCGATGATGTCAGACTTAGAATTTGTAGAAATGCTTGAATACGGCATGCCTCCCTGTTTCGGTTTCGGTTTCGGTGAAAGATTTTTTGCTTTTTTAATAGATAAACCAATTCGCGAAACCCAATTCTTTCCACTAATGCGCCCAACAAAAAACTAAATAAAAAATGATGTTGTTTTGTTTTAAATATATGGTATAATATCTAAAATTTTTGTTATTCATAACTTAAAGGAGGGAATAGAGTATGCTTATATGCAGAATTTGCAGGAAAGTAGAACACAAAGGTCGGTGGCAAGTTTTAGGAAGTCAACTGACAGTCCCTTTCTTAAGGGAAGGATTCTCTGAGAGTATTTGTCCGGATTGTGTTATTGAAACTGTTTCTATTCATGATGTTGAAGCTGAAAATCTTGGGAATCTTGGTCTTGCATAACTTTTTCACAATCTCCTCCTAGTATTATAGTATCATAAGTCCTAATATTTTAGGCAAAGAAAGAGTTATTCTCTCTTTCTTTGAAAAACGGAAGCCTTGCTTCCGTTTTTTTTATTATTTACCTAATTAAAGTTATCCACAGCTAGGGCTTGGTGTTATTTTATACGTGATTTATAATGTTAATCAGGTGGGAAAAAGTGGGAAATCTGTGTATAAGTTATTTTTAAGTAATTTTTAATAAAAATATGTTAATTGGAGAATACATTCATACAATAGATGAAAAGTCTCGAGTTTCAATGCCAGCGAAATTTCGCAAAGAGCTTGGCAAGAAAGTTATTATTACACCCGGGCTTGAACAATGTTTATTTATTTTTACAGTTAAAGAATGGGAGAAAGTAAGTACAAGACTTTCTGATACGAAAACTGATTTATCTTTTTTGAAAGCTGATCAAAGAAATTTTAATAGATATATGTTCGGACGAGCAGCGGAAGTAGAAATAGATTCAATCGGAAGAATTTTAATACCAGATTTTTTGAAAGACAGAATAGGTTTAAAAAATAGCGCAGCCATTATCGGAGTAGGAGATAGGGTTGAGGTTTGGAATGACAAGACATGGTCGCAGAATCAAGAAGCCGTAGAAAAGCAAGCTCCAGAATTAGCAGAAAAGCTTGGAAATAAATGAGTATACATAAGACAGTTCTTTTAAATGAAATAATAGAGGGTTTGAACCTAAAAATAGATTCTGTCGTTTTGGATTGCACATTTGGAGGGGGCGGACATAGTATGGAGGTCTTAAGAAGATTTCCAAAAACAAAAATCATTGCTCTCGATCAAGATAAGAGTGTATGGAGAAAGAATGACGAGCGAATTTCTTTTTATAATAAAAATTTTAGAGATTTAGACAAGATTTTTTCCCCGACACCAGGTGAAGGGGAAACTCCCCTTCACCTGGTGTCGGGGAAGGTGGATGGAATTATTTTTGATTTAGGTTTGAGTTCTGATCAGTTAGAGAATTCCGGACGAGGATTTTCTTTTATTAAAGATGAGCCGCTCTTGATGACTATGAAAGAAAATCCTTGTCCAGAAGACCTTACGGCAAGTGATATTGTAAACACTTGGAGCGAAAAAAGTTTAGCAGATATTATTTACGGTTATGGAGAAGAAAGATATAGCAGAAGGATAGCTAGGGGGATTGTAGAAGCAAGAAAAAAGGGGAAGATAGAAACGACTTTTGATTTAGTAAAGATAATAAATGATGTAGTACCAGCAGTCTACAAGAGGGGGAGAATCCATCCAGCTACCAGAACGTTTCAGGCATTACGGATAGCGGTCAATGATGAGTTAGGGGCTTTGAAAGATGGATTGGGAAAAGGATTTAATCAATTGAAAGTGGGTGGGAGAATAGCAGTGATTTCTTTTCATAGTTTAGAAGATAGAATCGTTAAAAAATTTTACAAAGTATTAGAAAAAGAAGAAAGAGCAAAATTAATAAATAAGAAAATAATTGGAGCGGGTAGTGAAGAGTTAAAGAATAATCCCAGAGCTAGAAGTGCAAAGTTAAGAATTTTGGAAAAAATAAAATAATATGAGACAAGCAACCTTACAATTAAAGACACGCATATATCATAACGTAAATATTATGAACAATAATATTGAAGTTGAAAAAAACATTTTTTATACAATGATTTTTATTTTAATTGCATTAGCACTTTTTTATGTATTAATTTTGGGGAATATGGTTTTTAGTATTGTGGGGAGAAAAACTTTGGAAAAAGAAATGCTTACGCTTTCCAATGAAGTAAGTGAATTAGAGGTTTTTTATTTAACTGTTTCAAATAGCATTGATATGAATCTTTCATCTACTATGGGGTTTAAAGAAACAAAAGCAACTTTTGCAACTCGTAAATCTTTCGGCCGTAGTCCTACGAATAAGGCTCTTGGATTTAATGTGAGTAGCGTTCATCTTGGAAGCATAAAACTTACTAATAATGAAATCTAGTTTTGTTTTTAGATCTAGAATAATACTTTTTTTTATTTTTATTTTTGCTGCAATACTTATAGCAAAACTTTTTTTTGTGCAATTTGTGCATAGTGGCACGTATTCACAGACTGCAAATCGTCAATACTCGACGCCTTCGGCAAATATTTATGAACGCGGAACTATCTATTTTAAGCGCAAAGATGGAGAGCTTGTTTCTGCTGCAACTCAGACTTCTGGTTTTAAGGTTGCTATTAATTCTGGTAAAATTATTGATGGAGAAGCTGTTTATAAAAAATTATCAAAAATAATAACTTTTAATTATGATAATTTTATATTAAGAATGGGGCAAAAGACGGATCCATACGCAGAAATAGCAAACCGTCTTTCTAAAGAACAGGCTGATGCTATTTCTGTATTAAAAATTCCAGGAGTAAGTATTTTTAAAGAAAAATGGCGTTTTTATCCTGGGGGCAATTTGGCTGCTCATACGCTTGGTTTTGTGGGCTATAAGGGTGATGAATTGGGTGGACGATATGGGCTTGAGAGACAATATAACTCTATTCTTTCCAGAAACACAGACAATCCTTATATTAATTTTTTTGCTGAAGTTTTTTCTGATATAAATAAAACTTTATTTGAAAATAAAGTATCAGAAGGAAATATAGTTATAACGATTGAACCTCAGGTTCAAGGTTTTTTAGAAAAAAAATTAACTGAAGTAAAGAATAAATATCAAATTGATTCTATTGGTGGAATAATTATGAATCCCACAGATGGATCCATTTATGCTTTGAGCTCGCTACCTTCTTTTGATCCGAATAATTTTTCTCAAAATAAAACAGTTTCAGTTTTTGGGAATCCGTTAGTAGAAAATGTTTTAGAATTTGGTTCTGTAGTCAAGCCTTTAGTTATGGCGAGTGCCATAGATGCAGGAGTAATTACTGCTGATACAACATATAATGATAAAGGTGAAGTTACTGTTGAAAAACATCAAATATCTAATTTTGATAAAAAAGGTAGGGGTCCAGGTACGAGCATGCAAGAAGTTTTAAATCAATCACTCAACACAGGAATGGTCTTTGTAGAACAGAAATTAAGTAAAACAAAATTACGTGATTATTTGCTGAGCTTTGGTATAAAAAATAAAACTGGGATTGATTTGCCAAATGAAACTTCTGGACTCGTTTCAGGAATATTGACAAGTCCTCGTGAGATTGAGTATGCAAATGCTGCTTTTGGTCAAGGAATTGCTTTTACACCAGTTGAATTAATACGAGCATTTGCTTCTCTTGGTAATGGTGGAAATTTGGTCGTTCCGCATCTCGTTTCTGAAATAAAATATAACGATGGAACTTCTAAAAAAATTATTTACCCAATGACTCCTACAAAAATTACAAAAGCTACATCTCTAGAGATAACTAGAATGCTTGTGCAAGTTATGGATAAAGGTATAGCTGGAGACTTAAAAAAACTTGATCATTTTAGTGTGGCAGCAAAAACAGGTACGGCGCAAGTTGCAGATAATATAAACGGAGGATATTATAAAGACAGGCATAATCATTCTTTCGCGGGTTATTTCCCAGCTTATGATCCGAAGTTTATAGTTTTTCTTTATGCTATAAATCCTAAAGAGGTGCTTTATTCTGCGACAACTTGGACTGATCCATTTTTAGATATTACGAAATTTTTATTAAATTATTATAATATTCCACCAGACAGATGAAAACAATTTTTAAAAAAATAATAATTTATATTTTAAAAATAGAGTCAGAACTTGTCCTTTTTAAATATAAACCAAAAATTATTGCAATTACCGGGTCAGTAGGGAAAACTTCCACCAAAGATGCAGTTTATGCTGTGCTTTCAAAAATATCTTATGTTCGTAAAAGTGAAAAAAGTTTTAATAGTGAAATAGGTTTGCCTCTTACTATTCTAGGTGTCCCAAATGGATGGAACAATCCTTTTGTTTGGCTCTTAAATATTTTAAAAGGTCTATGGCTTTTTTTTAGTCCTTTTGGTTTTCACAAATATCCAAAATGGCTTGTGCTTGAGGTCGGCATAGGTAAGCAGGGTGATATGAAAAAGACTGCTTCTTGGCTTAAAACTGATGTTGTTATTATGACTGCGATAGGGGACACTCCTTCTCATGTTGAATTTTTTAGTTCGCATAAACATCTTGTGGAAGAAAAAAGTCAGCTTATAAAAACTTTAAAAAAAGATGGCCTTTTATTATTAAATGCAGATGATCAAATGGTACTTGAAATGAAAGAAAAAAGTAAACATTGGACTATTACATATGGATTTACAGAAGGTGCTGATGTTTTGGGTTTGGGTGATAGTATCTTTTATAATAAAGATAATGAGCCAGAAGGAATAATTTTCAGAGTAGATGAAGGGGGCAATAGTTTTCCTATCATTATAGAAAAAGTTTTTGGTAGAAATCATGTTTATGCCGCACTTGCGGCCTTAGCATTGTCTTTTGGATTAAAATTCAATATGTTAACAGCAGTAAATTCACTTAAAAATTATGATGTTGCGCCTGGGCGAATGAGGTTGCATAAAGGAATAAATAATAGTTTGATTATTGATGATACATATAATTCTTCACCTTTTGCTTGCGAATTTGCGCTTAGAACCTTAGGACAAATAAAAACAGAAAAAAGTAAAAATAAAAAGGGTCTGCCTGCGCAGGCAGGGAGGAAGATTGCTATTTTGGGTGATATGTTAGAACTTGGCAAACATACTAATGAAGCTCATAAAAATATTGGGAAAATTACTAAAGAGAACGCAGATGTTTTATTTGTGGTTGGTTCAAGGGCAGAAAAGATAAAAGAAGGGGCAATTGAAGTAGGTATGAATGAAGAAAATATTTTTCAATTTTTAAATTCATGTGAAGCGGGGAATTTCATAAAAACTTTTATAGAAAAAAATGATATTGTGCTCGTGAAAGGTTCACAAGGTATGCGGATGGAGCGTGTCGTTGAGGCTATTCTTTTAGATCAAGAAAATAAAAGTAAATTACTAGTGCGTCAAGAGCCAGAATGGATAGAGAAAAAATAATTTATATTTCCCCAACAAATTCTTTTATTTTTTTTTCAATCTTTTCTATTTTTTCAACCAAGTGTGGATGCTTGTGTAAATATTTTTTTAAAATAGTAATTACCTGCGGGAAATAAAGAGAAAGAATTATAAAACCTATAATTAAAAAAAGAATTCCTTGTAAAAAAGGAAATACTAAACCTAATAATCCAAGGATAATAAAGCTAATCCCAAAAGTTAAAATTAAAATTTTTTTTATTTTCTTTCTCATATGTGACCTCACGGAGAATCGAACTCCGATTTAATCCTTGAGAAGGACTCGTCCTAGCCGTTAGACGATGAGGCCAATAGAAAAAATATAGCATTTTTTAGTAGAAAACTAAAGAAATCCTGTCGTCGGGTGTTTAACACCCGACGACAAAAATGTTTTTACTCTTCAATTTTTGGTTTTTCTACTTCGAGAAGCGCAAGCTCAGGGGAGGTGCCGGCGATGCGAAGCACATCTTTGTCTATCTTTTTTAGTTCTTTATTTGAAGCATTGTAGTGGTTTACTACGGTGCCTAAAGCATTGCCGAGTTTGTTGTGGTATTCATCATAAGATTTTAAATGCTTACCTAAATCTTCTACTTTTTTAATTATTTCTTTGGCTGATTCTTCTATTTGAAGAGCCTTGAGTCCTTGTAAGACGGTTTGTAAATAAGCGAGGAAGGAAGTAGGGGAAGTAATAATAACTTTATATTTTCCTGCGGCGCGTTGGATTAGATTTTCATTATCATCTCCCGCTCCGACTTTGTTTGTAATCAAATCATAATAAATAGCTTCATGGGGAATAAACATAAAAGCAAAGTCGGTGGTGCCTTTAGTCGGCTGAATATATTTTGCTGTTTCAGTAATACGATTTTTTAAATCATTTACAAAAACTGTTTCCAGTCGTTTTTTCTCTGTTCCGTCGTGTTCCTCAACCATTTTATTATAATTTTCCAGCGAGAATTTGGAATCTATGGGAATTATTTTTTCTTTAACGAAAACTACTGCATCTACTATTGTGCCATCAGGGAAAGGGTATTGCATTTGGTAACTTCCAGGAGGCAAGACATTTTTTAAAACTGTCTCTAGATAATATTCACCTAAAATTCCACGTTGTTTAGGATTTTTTAAAATATTTTCTAAACTTTGAAGTTGGTCAGCAAAAGAGATGACTTGTTTATTTGTCTCGTCTAACCTAGTAAGCCTCTCTGTTACATCGCGAATTATTTTATTTGATTCAGAGGAGTGGAATTGTAAGCTTTCTCGTACTTGTTTATGCGATTCACCCATTTTACTATCTACTGTCCTAGAGAGTTCATTTATTTGATTTAGAATAAGATTTAAGCCTATGTCGTCTTTTTTTTCTTCCTTTTTTCTATTCAAAAAAAAGTAAACAATTATTCCTCCTGCTATTATTCCTAATATTATCCAAAGAATATTTTGCATATATTTATTTTACTACAATTTAAAAATTATTTCTCTAAATAATGTTTTAAAGTATAAATCCAGTCTTCATCTATGCCGTCACCATTTAATTTTTGATCTAAGAGCCACTGCAAATAACCTCTATCTATTTTTATTACATTTTCTATTCTTTTGCCATTATGTTTGCCAAATTTGAAAGTATGAAGTAGTGATGGATGTGAAGAAATTTCTACCATTTTTTCTATAATTTCATTTTCATTCAATTTTTTTCCTCCTTCTTTTAGAATCTCCGACATTTTATTCTTTAGTCTTTCAAATAGTTTTTCCAGCACCAGCACATCTCCCATTGCGTCGTGAGCTGTCGCTTCTACATCAAGATCAAGTAAATAGCGCAAATATTGGAGATTGTATCGATCTATTTTTTCTTCTTTATCAAGATATCTAGCTAATCTAAGTGTGCAGATAAATTTTTTTGGTTCAATACCTTCTTTTTTTATTATTGTTAAGTCAAAGGAAGCATTGTGAGCTACAACAATAGAATCTTTATCTTCAAAAAGTTTTTTAATAAACATTTGATCAGTGCTTTCTTTGAAAGTAGGTTTTTCAGCTACCATTTTATTTGTTATGTGATGTACGGCCGAAGCTTCTGGTGGAATTTTTATTTCAGGTTTATAAAGACCCGTAAAACTTTCATCTTTGTTTTTGTATGCAATTTGAACCAGAAAATCTTTTTCTGTATTGCCAGTGGTTTCCGTATCAAAAAATATTAATTTAGACATTTTATTATTTTACCATAATTTGCTATAATGTGGCTATGTTACACGAACAAATAAGGAGTGGAATAAAAGAAGCGATGATGGCAAAAGATGCTTTGCACCTAAAGGCTTTTCGCGCAATGTCTGCAGCATTTACAAATGAACTTGTGTCAAAGAATAAAAAACCGCAAGAAATGCTTACTAATGAAGAGGCCCTTGTAGTCATCACTAGGCTTGCTAAACAGAGAAAAGATTCTATTGAACAATTTAAAAAAGGTGGAAGAGAAGATTTAGTAAAAGAAGAAGAAGATGAGCTTGCAATTTTTGAAACTTATTTGCCAAAATTAATGGACAAGAGCGAAGTAGAAAAAATTGCGAAAGCTAAAAAAGAAGAATTTGGAATTACTGATGCTACTAAAAAAGGTATATTGATGTCTGTCTTAATGAAAGATTTAAAAGAAAAAGCAGATGGAATGGTGGTAAAAGAAGTTGTGGATAGCTTATTTTAGTTTTTATTATGCATACAATAAATCTTTTAACTGGTTTAGTGGAAAATCATCAAGTTCTCGCTTACTTAATAATTTACTTAGGGTCAGTTTTTGAGGGGGAATTTTTTATAATTTTTACTGGAATTTTAATTCATCTCAAAGCTTTAGATTTATGGCTTTCTATTATTTTTATTTTCTTGGGAGCGTTGTCTAAAACTTTCATAGGGTATTGGCTGGGGAAGTTTTTATTCAGAAAGTTTCAGTATAATAATTTTTTTAAATATATTCAAAAACGGGTATATAATATCTTGCCCAGATTTAAGACGAAACCTTTTTGGTCTATTTTTATTTCAAAATTTATAATGTGGGCAAATAATATAGTTATTATTTTTTCTGGTTATGAAAAGATAGATTATAAAAAATTTTTAAAAGCGGAAATATCTGCTACAATAATTTGGGTGCCACTTATGTTGTTTCTTGGCTATTTCTTTAGTTATACTGCACTACATGTCAGTCGAGAGATTTGGAGATTTCTGGAGGTTGTCCTTATTTTATTTATAGCATTTGTCATTTTTGATAAATTAGTATCTTGGCTTTATGAATTATTTGAAGAATTTTATGATAAAAAAGAATAAATTAAAATTAGTAACTCACAATGGATCTTTTCATGCCGATGATGTCTTTGCTTGTGCAACGATTTCTTTGATGTTGGAAAAAAAAGATAAAAAATTTGAAATTATTCGAAATAGAGACAAAGAAATAATAGAAGATGGTGATTATGTTTTTGATGTGGGTGGGATTTATGATGCGGAAAAGAATAGATTTGACCATCATCAAAAGGGCGGAGCGGGTGGAAGACTAAATGGAATAGAGTATTCTTCTTTCGGTTTGGTGTGGAAAAAGTTTGGTCTAGAAATTTGTGGCATACAAGAAGTAGTGGATTTTGTAGATCAAAAACTAGTTTCCTCTATTGATGCAGGGGATAATGGTATTGATTTATATAAAAATAATTTTAAAAATGTTTTACCTTATACAGTAAATGATGTTTTGTCTATTTTTTCTGGAACAGCATTGGAGAATTTTGATAAAGACGAGCAATTTTTTAAAGCGCTTGTTTGGGCCAAAGAAATTTTAAAGAGAGAAATAAAAAAAACTAATGATCAAATAGAAATCACAAAAATTATTCAGGGTTTTTATAAAAATAGTTTAGATAAAAAATTAGTGGTTGTAGACAAGCCGAAAGTTTCTAGATATGAAATTTGGGATGCATTACAAGATTTTTCTGAACCTCTTTTTGTTGTTTATGGTGATAGTGAAGATTGGTCAGTTGTGGCGATGAGAAAAGAAATAAATAGCTTTGGAAATAGAAAAAATTTTCCAACAAGCTGGGGAGGTTTAAAAGAAAAAGAATTAAAAAGTATAACTGGTGTATCAGATGCAGTTTTTTGTCACAGGAATCTTTTTATGGCTGTTGCTAAATCTAAAGAAGGAGCTATCAAATTAGCACAAATTGCGGTAGAATCTTAAGTATGGCGTTTATTGATGAAATAAAAATATATGCGGAGGCGGGACATGGTGGAAATGGTGTCGTGCGTTGGCGTCAAGAAAAATTTATACCTAAAGGCGGACCTGCAGGCGGAGATGGTGGACGTGGCGGAGATTTTTATGTTTCGGTTGTGCGGGATATTCACATACTTTCAAAATATAAAGCGAAAAAAAGTTTTTCTGCCGGACGCGGAGAGGATGGCGGAAATAAAAGCTTACATGGCGCAAATGGTAAAGATTTTTATCTTGAATTGCCAATTGGTTCTATTATTACGAATCTTGAGACTGATGAAAACTGGCAGTTTACCGAAGAAGGACAGAAATTTATGATTTTAAGGGGTGGTTATGGTGGTTTTGGAAATGAGCATTTTAAAAGCTCTACTAATACTACTCCAAAGGAGTCGCGTGAAGGCGCAGAGGGTGAGAAAGGAAATTTTAAAATAGAATTAGAACTTTTTGCCGATGTCGGATTTATTGGGCTTCCGAATGCAGGGAAAACTTCTTTATTGAATTCATTAACCAATGCAGAAGCGAGAGTCGGGGATTACGCTTTTACTACTCTTGATCCAAATTTGGGAGATTTTTATGGTTATATAATTGCTGATATTCCAGGGATAATCGAAGGGGCGTCAGAAGGCAAAGGACTTGGTATAAAATTTTTACGACACATAAAACGTACAAAAATGCTTGCGCATCTTGTATCTTTTGAAAATTTATCTATGGGTTCAACTGGTATGATTAAAGCTTATAAAGAAATTCGTAAGGAGTTAGAAAAATATGATAAAAAATTAGGCTTAGGGAACGATGGACTAGGAGAGAAAGAAGAAATAATAATTTTAACTAAAAGCGATTTTATAGAAGGTAGTAAAATTATCGAAAGGGAAGTGAAAAAGTTTGAAAAACTTAGTAAAAAAGTTTTTGTATTATCTTTATTTGATGATAAAATAGTGAAGAAGTTTGGAGACGAATTGGTAAAAATATTAAAGAAGAAACCCCAGTAGTAAAGTAAAGCTCACTACGGGGCAAGTAAATTATATGACTAAATATTTTTCTACAATTGGATTAGAAATTCACGCTGAGCTTAAAACTTTAACCAAGATGTTTTGTAGCTGTAAGAATGACACAGATGAAGAATGTCCGAATGTAAATATTTGTCCTGTTTGCATGGCGCATCCGGGAGCTTTACCTGTGATAAATAAAAAAGCAATAGAGAATGTGATAAAAGTTGGATTGGCTATTGGTGGAAAAATTGCAGATTTTTCAGAATTTGATCGTAAAAATTATTTTTATCCTGATATTCCAAAAGGCTATCAGATTTCACAATATAAATATCCCATAGTTTCCGGCGGACATTTAGCGGATATGGATATTACCCGCGTGCATTTGGAGGAAGATACTGCTAACAATAAACACAAAGAAGGATACTCTTTAATCGATTTCAATCGTGCCGGAGTGCCTTTAATGGAGCTTGTAACAGAACCGCATACTTTTGAAGATGCTGAAGAAATAGCTAAAAAAGCAACAAAGTTCGCCAAAGAATTTCAGCTTGTCTTATGGTATCTAGGCGTATCCGAAGCGAATATGGAAAAGGGAGAAATGAGAGTGGAAGCCAATATTTCTATTTCCACGGATAGAAATAAATTAGGTACGAAGGTGGAAGTAAAAAATTTAAATTCTTTTAGGAGTGTTGAACGCGCTATTAAATATGAAATTGATAGAATGACAGAACTCATGGAAGAAGGAAAAGGAAGTGAAATTGTGCAGGAAACACGTGGATGGGATGAAGAAAAACAAAAAACTTTTTCTCAGAGGAAAAAAGAGGGAAGTGCAGATTATAGATATTTTCCAGACCCTGATTTGCCAAAAATGAAACTACACGAAGCTTTTGATTTGGAAAAAATGAAAACTGAATTACCGAAATTGCCAGCCGAAAAACGCGTCAGATATCAAAAAGATTTTGGAATTAAAGACGAGGATATAGAAGTTTATATTAATGATTTAATACTCGGTGTTTATTTTGAAGATGTGGCAAAAATTTTAAATAAAAAAGAAAGTATAAAAATTCTTTCGAATTATCTAACATCAGATTATCTTGGATTCAAAAAAAATAATCCAGATATTAAATTACCTAGTCCAAAGAATTTTGCTGAGCTTATAAGTTTGGTTTCTGAAAATAAAATTTCTTCTCGAGCAACAAAGGATATTTTTGCAATGATTTTAATAAAAGATGAATCTCCGCTTAAAATTGCTACAGAAAAGAATTTATTACAACAAAGCGATGAAAATGCACTTAAAACAATAGTAGAAAAAATAATAAAAGAGAATTCTGAAGTAGTTAATTCTTATAAAAATGGTAAAGAAAACGCTATTATGTCTTTGGTTGGTAAAATTATAAAAGAAACCAACGGTTCCGTAAATCCTCAAATCGTTATTAAATTACTAAAAGAAATGCTAAAATAAGCAGTATGATAACTGTGAAAACATTTCGTGAATACATAAAAGAAGCAGAAGAAAAAGGTGTAGCTATTGGACATTTTAATATTTCAAATTTAGAAGGATTTCATGGTGTTTATAATGCAGCTAAGAAATTAAATGTTCCAGTTATCATCGGACTTTCTGAAGGTGAAGAAGATTTTGTCGGCAGGAATGAAGCGATAGGGATAATCAAACAAATTAGAGCAAAAGAAAATTTCCCTATTTTCCTTAATGCAGATCATCATTATAGTTTTGAGCGCGTGAAGCTTGCCATAGATGCTGGTTTTGATTCAGTTATTTTTGATGGGGCAAATTTGAGTTTTAATGAAAATGTAAAAATTACAAAACAATGCGTTGAATATGCGAGAAGTGTAAATTCAACAATCCTTGTTGAAGCGGAGCTTGGATATATTGGTTCAGGTTCAAATATTAAAGAAACAGTACCCGAAGGCGCTGGAATTTTAACAAAAATAGATGATGCAAAAAAATTTGTGGAGTTAACAGGTGTGGATATGCTTGCGCCATCTGTCGGTAGTATTCATGGTTTGATAAAAAGTGGTAAACCGCATATTGATGGAGAACTTGTGGCTGAAATAAAAAAAGCAACTGGAGTTCCACTAGTGTTGCATGGTGGGTCGGGACTTCGTGATGTTGATTTCACTAATGCTATCAAGGCAGGTATTTCAATTATTCATATCAGTACTGAAATTCGTTTAGCGTATGATGAAGCATTAAAAAAATCTATTTTAGATAATCCAAATGAGACTACTCCATATAAAATTCTTCAACCAGCTGTAGATGCTATAGAAAAAGTAGTTTATGAAAGATTGAAACTTTTTAATGGGATAAAATAAATTTGCTTTTTTATATTTTTTCTGTATACTTTGAATCATGTTTGCAATCAAAGCTAAAAATAGAGATGAAAGCATTAAATTAGATGCTTTAAGGAAGTCTGGTGAAATTCCGGCTGTTTTTTATGGAGCCGGCAAAGACACGACTTCTATTTCTATACCAATAATTGAATTTAAAAAGGTCTGGCGAGAAGCTGGAGAATCTTCCGCTATTAAAATCGGAACGTTGAAAGGTGATATTGATGTACTTATTCATGAAGTACAAGTTGACCCTGTAACCAGTGAGCCTATACACGTAGATTTCCTGGTTATTGATATGAAAAAGAAAATACGTGTAAATGTACCGCTTGTCTTTGAGGGCATATCAGATGCGGTTAAAAGTGGAATTGGAAATCTTGTTAAAGTTATGCATGAATTTGAGATTGAAGCATTGCCTTCAGATTTGCCTCACGATCTTGTTGTTGATATTTCTAAATTAAAAACACTAAATGATCAAATCTTTGTTTCTGATGTAAAACTTCCATCTGGAGTAGTAGTCATTAATGAGCCTACCGATGTCGTGGTTTCTGTCGTAGAACAAGTGGAAGAAAAAGAAGAAGTTGTGGTACCAGTTGATTTATCTGCAATTGAGGTAGAAAAGAAAGGAAAGAAAGAAGAAGAAGGAACTGAGACTGTCGCTGTTCTCGCCAAAGAAGAAAAAACGGAAAAGAAATAAATTTTTTTATGATATAATTAAAGTTATGACACGAAAGATAGTCATAACTTTTTTTATTGTAATATTTATATCTTTTAGTTTTTTGAGCTTTTTTGTCAAAAAGGTTTTTGCAGTGGTTAATTGCTCTCTATCAGCCACTATTATTACTCAAGCAGATAGAGATTTTTGTCAAAACCAATTGGAAGTATTTTTAAAAGAGTTAGCTGACCTTGAAGCAACATTAAAAGTTCAACAAAAACAAACTGGTACCTTAAAAGGCGACGTAGTGGCCTTAACTACACAAATAAATGCTCTTAAAACTAAAATAAAAGCTCGAGGTGTTGTTATCGCTCAGTTGAAAAATTCAATACGAGAGAAAGTTTCGACGATTGAATCGCTTTCTAGAAAAATAGATCGCGAGCATGCGTCGCTTTCTCAATTACTTAGAAATACTAATGAATTTAATAGTCAAAATTCTATAATTTTTTTATTGTCTTATGATACCATTTCAAATTTTTATAGTGATTTAGAATCTTATAATTCAATAAAAAAAGCTATAAAAAATTCTGTTGATATTATTAATGGAATAAAAATACAAACTGAAGTTGAAAAACAAAGTCTTGAAAAAAAACGAGATGCTGAAACAGATGCAAAGGCAGAATTAGAAAGTGCGCAAAAAAGCACAGCCAAAGCGGAAGTTAATAAAAAACAATTATTGGCCATTTCTAAAAATATGGAAGTTGCCTATCAAACATTAGCTGCGCAAAAAAAAGCGCAAGCGGATAAAATTCGCGCAGCACTTTTTCCACTTCGTGACAGTCAAGCGATACCATTCGGTACAGCTCTGACTTATGCTGAAAATGCGCAAAAGAAAACCGGAGTGCGACCTGCTTTTGTTTTAGCGATTCTGCAACAAGAATCTAATATGGGAGCAGATGTTGGTTCTTGTGTAATTACTAATCTTTCTACCGGAGAAACTAAAGGTGTTAATTATGGGACTGTTTTTCCTAACGGCATACATTCAACCAGAGACCTGCCATTCTTGCAGAGTATCGTGGAAGGACTTGGTAGAAATCCGTTAACTACACGAGTTTCTTGTCCACTAGCAAGTGGAGGGTATGGGGGGGCTATGGGACCGACACAGTTTTTACCTTCAACATGGAATGGTATTAAGCAAAAAATAGCAAATGCATTGGGAAAAAATTTACCTGATCCATGGATTCCAGAAGATGCTATTATGGCCTCATCCATTTATTTAGGCGAGTTAGGTGCAAATGCCGGAGGATATACAGCAGAGCGTACTGCAGCACTTAAATATTATGCTGGATCTAATTGGAATAAAAAAATAAATGCTTTTTATGGTAATCAGGTAATGCAACGAGTTAAAACAATACAATCTAACATTGATTTGCTTTCAGGCTAAAATTGTGCTAATCTTTTAATTTGATCGCGCCTTAATGGACTTGCGTGATCTGATTTCGCAAAATCAATGAAAAAAGATATACATCCAAAATATGATTTAAAAACAAAAGCCACCTGCGCTTGTGGAGCTATTTTTGAAGTTGGTTCTACTATGCCATCTATTGCGATGGAAATTTGTAGCCAATGTCATCCTTTTTATACTGGAAATGAAAAAATAATGGATACTGCTGGACGCGTAGAACGTTTCAAAAAACGAGCTGTCGCTACTACTAAAGCGAAAGCCAAGAAGTAAGAAAAAAATAAAGTTCTATCAATTTTTTATAAGGTCCTCGGTTCTCTGGGTCCCTATCCCAGCCAGACCATTCTAAAAAATTATAGAACTTTATTTTTTACTAATACAACAATCAATTTTTATGGATTGGCAAGAATGGAAAAAAAATCAAGAAAGTGGGGGAACAAAAGAATCTGGAACAGAAGAGTTTCCAAATGAAATAGTTTTGGAAGTGCGAGCAGGGGCAGGTGGAGACGAGGCTTCACTTTTTGCTTGGGAACTTGCGCATATGTATGAAAAATTTTCTGAAATACAAGGTTGGCAGTGGAGAGTAAATTATGAATCAAAAAGTGATTTGAATGGATACAAAGAAGCGAGTTTTGAAATAAAAGGCAAGGATGTTTTCAAGAAAATGCGTTATGAGACAGGGGTGCATCGAGTACAAAGAATTCCAGCAACTGAGAAAAATGGCCGAGTGCACACTTCTACTGCATCAGTAGCAGTACTTCCAATTAGAAAGAAAATAACTTTTCAAATAAATCCAGCTGAATTTGAAATGGAATATTCCCGTTCGGGTGGGAAGGGTGGGCAAAATGTAAATAAAGTTGAAACAGCTGTTCGGATTATTCATAAACCGACTGGGCTAGATGTGCGTTCTACGAATGAAAGAAGTCAGCTTGCAAATCGTGAAAAAGCAATGATGATTTTGACAGCAAAACTTCAACAATTAGAAGAAGAAAAAGAGGCGAGTAAGCATGCTGGTATTCGTAAGGGACAAATTGGCACTGGTGACCGTTCTGAAAAAATCCGTACTTATAATTTTTCTCAAGACCGCGTGACGGACCATCGTATAAAGAAATCTTGGCATAATTTGCCAAAAATTTTAGAAGGGGGAATAGGAGATATTGTTGATGATATTGAATCTGGGGTAGTGGGAGAGGAAGAGGAATAATTTACCTTATTCTAACCTAACCTTTATAAAAAAGAGGTGAGATTAAAACATTTCCCTTGACTTTTGACAACAGGGGCGGGTAGACTGTAAAAAAGTCTCTTTGAAAACTAAAAAGGAGGAACAAGATAAAAAATCTAATGATGAGGGGGTTAAATATGGACACTGTGCCGACAACTGCCTGGTTTACAGTAAACAGATCTTGCAACTTTCGTTGTAAATGGTGCTATGCAAAAGATGCTGTATTTGATAGTAGGCAAACGCTAACAATGGAACTTGCATTGAGGCTTCTGAAAATTACCAAGGAGGTGGGAATTAAACGTATCACCTTGATTGGTGGTGAGCCCACTCTCTGGAAACACCTACTTGATTTCAATGCTGAGTGCAGGAAGATAGGCATTAAGTCATCTTTGGTGACAAATGGCTATCGTTTCAGCAACGACGACTTTTGGGGTGAATACATAAAAACCCAAACGATAGAATCAGTGTCTCCCTTAAAGCATTTGACGACAAATCAGCAATGGAGTTTGCTGGGATAAACAATTTTGAAGCCATGAAAATCGGACTAAGGAGGGCGATTTTCTACTTCAACAGCGGAGTCTCATTTCTGTGCAATTCATTTGCTAGTGGCAATCTGGTGTCGTTGGCAAAGATTGCCCGTGAATGTGGGGCACAGACAGTAGCCATAAGTCCTTGTACCCCATCGTTTTCAAAAGACGTGGTGGATACCGTAGGAATGCTTGAACCGCGAGAGTTGGTTGCAAGTTTCGTTCCTGAGTATAAAGAGATAAACGCTCTTTTTGCTGGGAAATTGACCTTTGCAATCAAAACCCCGTTATGTATTTGGCCACGAGATTTTATCGAAAAACTCATAAGAAGGAAACAGATACGATCAACGTGCCAATTCCAACACAGGTCAGGAATTATATTTGATCCTACGGGTCAAGCATCAGCTTGTAACAGTTTAGCCAATTTTCCGATGGGGATGATTGGCGAAGACTATGACAATGCCGAATCTCTGATTCGAGTTTTTAATAGCGACAGAGTGGTTAGGGTCTACAACCACATTAATTCGTACCCGTCAGAAATATGCGTAAATTGTCCCATCAACTCTCTGTGCCATGGCGGCTGCCCATTAATGTGGTCAGTATATGACCCTGAAAAATGTATTCCGGGTTGGAATACAACAGAAAGATAGAAAGGAGGTGAAAAAAATGGACAAATTGATGAACTTGATTTCGGTGACTGGGATTCAAAGACCCAACGCTGGTCATGAGCTGTTCCTGGATTCAGGAGACTGCGATTGCTCTCCCGACTCAGACGATTGCTCAAATCCCGACGACTGCGACTGCGACTGCGGAGCGTAGGTAGCATCATACCCCATAGCAATAAATTGCTATGGGGTATATTATTATACATGATGAAAAAAATAAAATTTTTAATTAAATATTCAAGTGAACTTGAAATCCAGCGGGCTCTGACAATTAAGAGAAAACTCAAATGGTATTTTGATAATGGTTATAATTTAAGTAATTCCGTTTTACCTAAAAACATAAGTGTTGAAGAATTGGATAAAAAATCAGAAAAAGAAATAATTGAATGTGTAAATGAGGAATATAAAGAAGAAATTTTCAAACCACACGAACAAGCCGTAAATTCTTTATTACCGGAGTATTTAAATAAATTAGCAGATTATTTTTTTGAAATAAATCTTGAGGTACTGCTAAATATAGAAATAAGATTGACAAAATATGGAACTACGGGAAGTTATAATGTTCCGAATGTTGCCATAGTCAATATCTCAAAATCTTTCAATATTGGACTAATAAGAACTATTCTACATGAAACAATTCATTTACACATTCAAAATCTAATAGATAAATATAAAATAGGGCAATGGGAAAAAGAAATAATTGTAGATTGTCTTTTTGAAAAGTTTTCTATTGATATTTTAAAGAAACAAAATTATCCCATTGATGCATCCAAAATCAAGGAAATATTTGAGGAAAATTATCCAAATATTGAATTAATTATTCGCGATATTTCAAAATAAGCGTTTTGTTTCATTGCACTTCAATTTAGAACCTAGAACCTATCTTTTTTAATCTTAAAATAGGCAAAGATAAAGAAACGCCAAACATTATTTAGAAAAGAGAGGATGAAAGAAAAAAAAGAGAGAAAAACATAACTAAAAACAAAATAAATATTAGTATATAATATAAAATTATCATGAGAAAATGATACCATTTTTGATTCAAAAAAGGTAAGTAATTATCAAGGTGCTGATGCAACTTTTTCAACTCCTTTCTCTTTTTATTTTAGGTACTAGTGAGGACAGCTAGTAGATATATCAGTCTACAGGATCAAAAAAAAAGGGGGGTGACCAATCGGTTACCCCCCCCTTTTTTTATCAACCACATACTTCGCAAAGTTGTTGAACAAGTTCAGTATCTATTGTTTTTTGTTGTTGTAGGTATGGATAAATTAATTTTTGTATTTGTATAATTTTTTCTGAATTAAATGGCATATTTTTATTATATTTCTTAATACTTTATAGTTCCAGTGCTCACTTTTTTATTTTGTGCATCAAATATCCCTTTGAGTTTTTTCTTATTTGTCCATACCACCTTCAAACCATTTTTTATTTCCTCTTTATATTCTAGTATCTTTTTTAACTTTTTTTATAAGTTATAATTAAATACTTTTGTGAATATACACAACTAAAATTCACATCTAAATTATAGCACATTTTTTTAAATTGCTTTTCGTTTTGTATGTGTTATGCTTGTTTAGTAGAGTCTCATTTAGCGAAATAGAGTTTCTACGTTTATAAATAGTTTTTGCCCGATTTTTTAAAACGGGAGAAGTAAAGTTATGGCTACAAAGCTATATGTAGGGGGACTCCCTTACAGCACACAAGAAGATGCTCTTAAGGAGCTCTTCGCACAAGCAGGAAGCGTTGTTTCTGCTGTGATTATTATGGACAAAATGTCTGGTCGTTCAAAAGGTTTTGGATTCGTAGAAATGTCATCTCAGGATGAAGCAGCGAAAGCTATTTCTATGTTTAATGAACAAGAATTTGAAGGACGCAAACTTACTGTCAACGAGGCTCGCCCAATGGAAGCTCGTCCACCACGAAGTGGAGGCAATGATCGAGGTGGTTATGGCAACAATGGAGGCGGACGCCGAGAATACTAATTAAAATTATATTCTAAAATTAAAAAACGGAAGCAATGCTTCCGTTTTTTAATTTGCTCTGAAGTGAGCGTGGATGGGATCGAACCATCGGCCTCTGTCTTATCAGGACAGCGTTCTACCACTGAACTACACGCTCAAACTATATTTTTAAACATCATCCCCGTAGCGTCCTATACTGAACTACACGCTCAAAACCTATTTTTAAACATCATCCCCGTAGCGTCCTATACTGAACTACACGCTCAAACTATATTTTTAAACATCATCCCCGTAGCGTCCTATACTGAACTACACGCTCAACAAAAAAACTATAACAAAAATAATACATAGACGCAAACCAATGGCGGGAAAAGGTCTTTTCTTGAGGAGGAGTAAAATGATGGGAAAGGAGAGACCTTGAGGAGCCTTGCTTGACTTATAAGTTAACAATTGTTAACATATAAAATGTATTACATTAACAAAGAATTATTATGGAAAATAAAAGCAAAAAAGCAATATCTATAGCTGAGCTTGCAAAGATGCTTGGCATTAGTCGTATCGCAGTTTTTAATAAAATAAAAAAGGGACAAATCCCAGCTGAAAAAATTGGGCGTTCTTATGCTATTTCTATGGAACATGTTAATGAAATAGTTTCTGGCTCTAATTTAGGCATACTAACAGAAGAAAAAAAAGAAGATATTAAAAAAGGTGTGGAAAAAGTTGTAAAAGAATATGGAGAGACCTTAAAACTCCTTGGTAGGGAATAATTATGAAATTAAAACAACTTACAATCGTAGATATAGAGTATGTGGCACTTCGTTTAGCAAAGGAAACTATGAGTTGGGATGAACCAATTCCAGATTTTAGCACTCGCTATACAAATGCTCTTGAAAGATGTATAGAGTCACCATTTCAAACATTTGGAGGAAGACAGTTATATCCGGGACTCGTTAAAAAAGCGTCAATACTTTTTTATTTTATGATAAAGAACCATCCATTTCAAAACGGGAATAAAAGATTGGCGATGACAACACTGTTTATTTTTCTTTTTCAGAATAAAAAATGGCTTAAGGTAGATAATCAAGAATTATATAATTTTGCTGCTTGGGTTGCGGCTAGTAATGCTAAATTAAAAGAAGATACTGTTCGTGCAGTTGAAACATTTTTAACAAATTATATGACTGATGTTTAATGAGCTTTTGAAATAAATTATATTAGAATATGCATATGCAAAGATTATAGAAAACTTAAAGTAAGCGCCAACAGCAAGCTCTCAAGAGTCTATGCCTGTTTCTGTAGTGGGTTCTGAGACCTCCAATATGCCCTCTGAAGCCTCAGAATCCCCTAAAAACGCAGATATACCTGTTTCCCTCAAAGATTATAATTGAGCTGAAACTTTGGTATAATTAGAGTCATGAATGAAACAATGAATATGGGTTTAAGCCCAGAAGAAAAAAAAAGAGAAAAATATAAATTTGATGATGACTATATTTATTTGCCTTTAACCATAGAAAATTTACCCCCTAAATTAAATGTTTCAGGTTATGAATTGTCGGCGAAAGAAGAGTTTCACTGTAGTTTGGTTTGCATTAGAGATTTAAAAGAAAAATATGGTGATGATGTTAAGGAAAAAATTCTTAATTTATTTTATGATTTTGTGTCAAAGAATGATACAACTTTTATAAAATATCGAAATGAATTTAGATTAGTTCAAAGATGGGAAAGGGTTAGCGTTATTGTTATGTGTGATATTTCTAATATTGATAAATTTTTCAAATTAATGAATCAAGAGTTAGGAATTGAGTCAGACACACAACCTACTCATGTAACTATCTACACACTTCAGCCCAATATGGGTATAGGAGTTAATACATTTTTAGGATTTCAAGCGACCAAAGAAATAGAAGTACTAAATGAGGTAAGGGTCGGTTTAAATCTTGGATAATTTATGTAGTTTCAATTTCCTGTGCTTTTATCCCGCACTTTTGATATAATCATGTAGTATTTATGAAGGAAAGCGTTTTTAGGTGAAAATATAAAAATATGAATAAAGAAAATTCAAACATTATTTTGCAATTTGTAAGGCATGGTGATCACGACATTTCTGATAAAAGCAGGGCGAACAAAGACCTTCCATTGTTAGATGAATCAAAAAAAAGATTGCGTGTACTAAAAAAAACTTTAGGAATTAATTCAAGCACAGCAGTTGGGTTTTCTGGTAACAACCTGCGATCAATAGATACAACTGAAGTTCTTGTGAGTCCCGATGAGTCAAAAGAAATTTTAGATTTGGAGAGAGATTTTAAAGTTAAGATTGATCCAAATTTGTTATATAAAATGGATGCTAATTTTAAAGCATTTAAAAATCATTTGGGATTATCTGATGCACAAAAAAATATATTCAGAGCCGTAGTCGAGCATTCTGATAGTTTTAAAAAGGAAACTGGTTATGATTTCACTTCATATGTTGATATGTGTAATGTAATTACGGATTACGTTTTGAGATATATTGAAATATTAGAGAAATGGGAAAAGGTTAGTTTTAAGTACGATACAAAATCATTATTTAGAGTTTTTTGTGCGAATGAATATTTTTATTCTTGTTTCCGGTCAAAAGTAGAGGAAGTTTTGTTTGGGGAACAAGCAAAAGAGAAATACATCGCGTGGTATGAAAATAATTTTGAAAGAAATGAAATACGTAAACACGATGAGCAATCTGCGACTATTTCCAGAGATGCAAATAACAATATCTTAATTAATCTGAAAGATTCTTATGGTGAGGTTACGTTTAGTTTAGATCAATTGTTGATGATTAAAAAGAGCATATAATATAAAATATGAAAAAGATAAAAGTTGCAATCGTTGGAGTTGGAAATTGTGCAAAAAGTCTCGTTGAGGGTGTGACTTTTTATTCAAAAAATCCCAATGAAACTATCGGACTTATTCACTTTAAAGTTGGCGGATATTCTGTTTCCGACATTGAGTTTGTCGCGGCTTTTGATATTGATGAACGTAAAGTGGATAAGCCTCTTCACGAAGCTATTGTTGCAGAACCGAATCGTACAATAATGATTGCCGAATTGGAGCCAAGTAGGGTTATTGTTAAAAGAGGACCAACATATGACAGTGTAATCGATGAAAATCGCGATTATTTTATCCATGAAAGTAAAAAGTTATCTGTTGATGTTGTGGCAGAATTGAAAGCAAGCGGAGCAGAAATAGTGTTAAACTATCTTCCAACAGGAAGCGACAAGGCAACTTTTGCGTATGCTGAGGCGGCCCTGGAGGCCGGTTGTAGTTTTGTAAATTGCATGCCGACAAAGTTAGGACGAGATAAAGCATGGATAGACCGATTTGCACAAAAAAGTCTGGTGCTTTTTGGTGATGATATAAAAAGTCAGTTTGGAGCGACTGTTGTCAATCGTGCGCTTCTTGAACTTTTCAAACGTCGCGGTTTCAAAATTACACAATCCGATCAAACAAATTATGGTGGAAACGCTGACCATCACAATCTGCACTATCGCCCGCATGCAAAAGAAGAAAGCAAAGAATTGGCTTTATGTAGCGTTCTTTCTACTGACGATGTAAAACCTATTGCTCGCATGGTGTATACTGAAAAAAATTATGATCATAAGCGAGCATCACTTTTTCTTGTGGGTGAAATGTTTGGTAAAGTGCCAGCGTCGCTTCATGTTATTCTCGACGATGAAGACAGTCCAAATAGTGGTGGTATTGTTGTAGATGCCATTAGAGCTGCTAGAGTTTTGATAGAAAAGAACGCAACAGAAAAAGCCACAGAACTCGGAGCCTCGCTTATGAAAGCACCTTTTAAACAATTATCTGAAGAAGAATCGTATAGAAAATTTTCTGAAATTTTGGGTTAGAATACACTAAAAGGTATTCTTATTCTTTGTTCTTAAGATTACGCCTTATCTCATGAAGATTATTTCCAATATAGCAAAAAAGCCTGTAATAATATCCTAATGACATTTTTGAATCTTTAGCTTCTATTTTAAACTCTTGTGGTAGATGTTTTTTTTTAAAAAGTAATGAAATAATCTGGTCAGGAGGCATGCGCTCGAGTTCATCCCAAAGAGCGTATCCTTTTATGAGAATGATACAGCGTGCAAGTCTGGTAGCGTATTTCTTAAGGTAGGCAAGTTTATATTCAAAACTATGATTGTTTGAATAATATACCTTTCTAACTAATTGTAAGTATTCCACAGAACGTATAAATATACTTTCAATGTATTGTTCTTTTGTTACTTTTTTATACTGTTCGTGTAATATATCTTTTCCATAGATACATAAACCTTTTGTCACATATTCTAAAACAAATTCTCTTGTGAAAAAAGAAAGGTCGTTTTTTATTTCAGTATTGGTATAAATATGAAAATCAAGATTTTCAAAATATTTTTCAAGAAAAACAAGTAAAGGTGTAATATCTACCTTGTCATCCTTAATGACAATAGTCATATCGGTATCATGTATGTCGGCCTTGTGTATTTTTTTGTAAATAGAACCATAAAGAAAAATACAAGTAATATTAGATGCACATGGAAATTTTGAAATGTCAGCGCTAATTTTTTCTACAGCAATATTAACTAATCTATTTACCTGATTTACTGATTTAATAAATATATTATAGGCTCGCTTAAGTTCAGTTTTATTAAAAGTGATAACATTTAAGGCGTCCCGATAAGTATACCATTCTGCAGATTCAATCTTTTTATTTACATCATTCCAATCGGCAGATGTTGGAGCAAGCTTATTCTCTACGCTAAACACATTAATATATAATTCTTTAAATAGAGTATGTTTTTCATCTAGGTCATAGCTATAACTGTCTGTGGCACAAAGGTCAATATATTTTAGTTGATCATATTCAATTCCAACTTCTTCTTTTATCTCCCTAAAAGCTGCATCAATTTGGCTTTCTTCCGGTTCTAATTTGCCTTTTGGAATCCAAATCTCACCATTACTATGCTTTATTAGAAGTATATAAACACAAAAAGTTTCTTTATCCATGTAGAATATAAAACCACCCGAGGAAACTTTCTTTACTATTTCTTTTTGTAACCCAGTTTCTTTTTTAGATTTTTTCAACTTATTTTTTTTCATGAATGAATTATATCAATGAATCAAAGAAAGTAAATAGCTACATATTGCTGAATTCAATAGCAATAAGTTAATATAGTAAATATATATTATTACTGATACAATCTTTATATGCCCAACGAACTCCAAAACCCAATTTCGTACTAGCAAGGACAGTTCTTACTAGCAAGGACAGTTCTTGCTAGTAAGAAAAACTGGACACATGGTTTCGTATACAAAAATTTAATCTAATAAGCCCTTGAAATAATTTCGTGCAAAAGTTATAATTAGATCATTAGAACTAGAAAATATTGTATTTCAGTTATTATTTATTATAATAGATATATATGGAAAATTCACAACCACAAGGGAAAGAAGGCGCTACATCAGATAAGGTTTTTAATAAAAGAAAGGTGTTTGCCGCAGAAGATAGAGCTAATTCATTAATTGAGCAAGCTAAATTTAATGAAGCAATAGAAATCGTAGAACAACTTGAGGTAGAAGTGAACAATATGGTAATGCCTGACAGATTTAGTAAAACAGCAAAGCCTTCTGAGGGTGTATATAGTTCCTTTAATGGTGGATTAAATGCTGCAATTTTAAAAGGTTTAACAGAGGATGAATACAAAAGACAAATTTTGTTAATTAATTTACGTGATATAAAAAATAAAATTCTTCAGGCAATATCTGATCTTGACTCGGTAATAATAGATATTGAAGCGACAAAACAGGAGTAATTGTTTAAAATTTGCATCTGAAATATTTTTCATTTATACTATAAGAAAGGCTAAACACCTTTTATTTTTGTGAGTAAAATAGAAAACAATCAAAATAGTTCTGGTCCGTGGTGGAAACCAGCGATGGAGATACTGGGTGAAGTTTCGACATGGATTGTCGTGCCTATTGTGTTGGCATTAGTTTTTGGCAAAATGCTTGATGTGCGTTTCGGAACAAAGCCAGTTATATTTTTAGTGTTTGCCGGAATTGGTTTTTTAGTCACTTGTTTTGGTATGTATAGGGTTGTAAAGAATTATATAAAAAAATTACAAGACATTAGTCCCGACAAAAGTCGGGATCTCGACAAAAGTCGGGAAATATAATATATGGAAAAGATATCTCAAGAAATTACACTTTTTGCCGAACCAATATTTCATGCTGGAAGTTTTACTGTTACCAATGCTCTTCTAACTTCTTGGGTTGTTGTTGCTATTATTATAATTTTATCTTTCGTTTTACGTTCAAGACTTAAAACAGTTCCTGGTAAATTGCAAAATATTTTTGAATTAATAATTGAAAATGCTCTTGGTCTTTGTGACCAAGTTACAAATAGCAGAGCTCTCTCTGTAAAAATTTTTCCAATCGCTATATCAGTTTTTTTCTTTATTTTAATTAATAATTGGTTGGGGATACTTCCTTTCGGTGGTTTTGGAATCATAGAAAAAAGCGAGGAAGGTCTGGCATTTATTCCATTTCTTCGTGGAGGTACAGCTGATGTAAATACCACAATCGCGCTTGCAGTAATGGCAGTTGTTGGGGCAAATGTCTTTGGTGTTTTTTCGATCGGCCTATGGAAAACTTTTAATAAATATGTTAATCTAAAGGTGCTCGGGCAAATATTTACAAAAATAAGAGAAGACAAAACTGTAATTATTGTAGCTCCAATCACGTTCTTTGTTGGTTTAATTGAAATTATTGGTGAATTTGCAAAAGTTGCTTCGCTTTCATTTCGTCTTTTTGGAAATGTATTTGCTGGAGAAGTCCTTTTGGTATCGATGGCAGCCCTAGTGGCTTATATCGTTCCGATACCTTTTCTTTTTCTAGAATTACTTGTGGGAGTTATCCAAGCATTGATTTTTTCAATTTTATTGGTGGTTTATTTTACTATTGGAGCTACGGACCATGATGAGCATGAATCTGAACACAAGAAACATGCAATAGCCACAGTTTAATTTATTATAAATTATTAGTCGAAATTATTAGCTTGATTAACCCGCTTTGCCGAGGCTTCGGTGAGGCAAAGAAAAAATTATGGAAAAAGAAGTAGTTAGTACAGTTGTAAATTTAGCGCCTATTGCTAAAGCAATCGCTATTGGTCTTGGTGCTCTTGGTCCAGGTTTAGGTATTGGGTTTATTGGTGCAAAAGCGATGGAATCAATTGGTCGCAATCCTGAAGCAGCAGGTAAGGTTCTTGTGCCGATGCTTCTTGCATGTGCGTTCGCTGAAGCAATCGCTATCTATGCGCTTGTCATTGCATTTTCGATTTAGAATTATTATTTGAAAATTTAAAATAGTTTCTTTCAAAAAGCAATCTATCTAGCAAAGCTTTGCTAGCGAACTGCTCGGCTCGTCAGCCTGCGCAAGGCTTTTCTTAAGAACTATTTTAAATTTTCAAAAACTACCCATGGATTCAATTATTTCAACATTTCATATAGATTGGAAAATTATTATTGCTCAAGCAATCAATTTCGGAGTTGTTTTTGTTGTTTTATATATTTTTGCTCTTAAGCCACTTTCCAAGCTGATGGTAGAACGTAGTGAAAGAATTTCTAAAGGAATTGATGATGCAAAAAAATCTAATGAATTGTTGCAACAATCTGCCGAAGAATATAAACAAAATACAATAAAATTAAGACAGATAGCAATTGATTCTCAAAAAGAACTTACTAAAGAGTTAGATCAATTGAGAGTAAAAAATCTAGATAGAATAAAAGCAGATAATAATGAATGGACAAAAAAGAGAGCGGAGCAGATGGAAATTGATAAAAAAGTTTTGGTTGAATCAGCAAAAAACGAACTCGTTACACTTGCGATGCTAGCCGTTAAAAAAATTATGGCAGAAAAAAAATAAGTAAAAACAAATAAAATAATGGCAAAAATTTCTCCCAAAAATATAGCAGAAGCAGTGTATGAGGCAACAAAAAACAAGTCGGGACAGGGCTTGGCGTTTGTACTTAAACGCTCGGCTCAAATAATAAAAGAGAAAAGAATGTTGGGTAAGTCTAATGAAGTCTTAAGTGCTTTGCAAAATATTTTTGATAAAAAAACTGGTACTGTTAGAATGAAAGTAACAACTACGAATAATATAGGGATAGAGGAGAAAAGTAAATTAGAGAGTGAAATTAAAGAAAAATATAAGGCGCAAATTGTGATAGGTGAATTTTTTAAAAAAGAAGAATTATTAGGCGGAATGAAGATTGAGGTTGGAGATGAAATATTGGATAATACATACAAAAATAAACTTCAGAAATTAGAAAAATTTTTAATACAAGAAAAATAAAATAAATATATGTCAAACCATATCGTAGAAATTTTAAAAAAAGAAATAGAAAATTTTAAAACAGAAATTAAGGTTGAAAAAGTGGGTAAAGTATTAGAAGTTTTTGATGGCATTGCAAAAGTTTCTGGACTTTCAGATATTAAATCTTCTGAAATGGTAACTTTTTTGAATGGTGAGACGGGGGTGGCTCTTAACTTAGAGGAAGATACAGTCGGGGTAATTATTTTCGGGGAATTTTCTGCTATTAAAGAAGGGGATGAAGTAAAAGCTACTGGAAAAATTCTTGAAATTCCAGTTTCTGATAGTATTTTAGGGAGAGTAGTAAATGCCATTGGTGTTCCTATTGATGGCAAGGGCGCTATAAAAGCCGGAAAAAACGGTTTGCAAACTTATCCAATTGAAAAAGTGGCTTCAGGTGTTATTACTCGCTTATCTGTCTCAGAACCAGTTTCTACTGGTATAAAGGTTATTGATGCGATTATTCCTATTGGTCGTGGGCAACGCGAACTTATTATTGGTGATCGCCAAACTGGAAAAACCGCAATCGTTATTGATACAATTCTTAATCAAAAAGGTCAAGATATGATATGCGTGTATGTCTCTATTGGTCAAAAAGATTCTAAATTGAGAAAGATTGAAGCGCGATTAGAAGAAGGCGGAGCGATGGCTTATACAGTTATCGTATCAGCTGGCGCTTCAGAAGCTGCTTCACTTTCTTATGTTGCGCCATATACAGGAGTAACTATTGCGGAATATTTTATGGATCAAGGTAAAGACGTTTTGATTATTTATGATGATCTTTCTAAACACGCTGTCGCTTATCGTGAAATTTCTCTTTTGCTCCGTCGTCCACCAGGTCGCGAGGCATACCCAGGAGATGTTTTTTATTTGCATTCTCGTTTGCTTGAACGCGCTTGTCGTAGAAATAAAGAATATGGCGGAGGTTCCATCACAGCTTTGCCTATTATTGAAACACAGGCTGGCGATGTGTCAGCATATATTCCAACAAATGTTATTTCTATTACTGATGGACAAATTTTTCTAGAAACTGATCTTTTTTATAAAGGTATTAGGCCTGCGGTAAATGTTGGTCTTTCTGTTTCTCGTGTTGGTTCTAGTGCTCAGATTAAAGCAATGAAAAAAGTGGCTGGGACATTAAAACTCGATTTAGCGCAGTTTCGTGAGCTTGAAGCATTTGCTCAATTTGGTTCTGATCTTGATGATGCCACCAAGCGCCAGCTTGAACGCGGAAAGAGAGCGGTAGAAGTATTAAAACAGCTTCAATATGCGCCAGTAAAAATTGAACACCAAATTGTCACGCTTTATGCTCTTACTAAAGGTTTTATGGATGATGTAGCAATTGATAAAATAAAAGAATTTGAACAAGGATTCATGGAATATAGTGAACGTAATGCAAAAGTTTTTTATAAACAAATTGCTGAGAAAAAAATGTGGGATGATAAAGGCGAGGAGGAATTAAAAAAAGCAATTGAGGATTTTAAAAATGGCTGGAACTAAAGAAATTAAAAGAAGAATAAAGAGTGTCAAGAATACAAAAAAAATCACTAAAGCGATGGAGCTTGTGGCGGCTTCTAAGATGAAACGCGCTGTGTCTTCCACGCTTGCTTCCCGTTTATATGCGGAATATTCTTGGGAAGTGCTCACATCAGTTGCTAGGAATATAGAAGATAGTTTAAGTCCACTTTTTATTGAGCGAGAAATAAAAAATATACTGCTTGTTCTAATAACTTCTAATCGTGGCCTTTGTGGTGCTTATAATGCTCAGGTTATAAAAAAAACTATTGCATTATTAAAAACAGAAAATCAAAATACCAACATAGATTTTATAACTATTGGTAAAAAAGGAGATACGGCAATGCGTCGTATTGATAAAAATATTATTGCTAGTTTTACTGAATTACCAGACAATATATCTCTTTCTGATGTTCTTCCAATTTCTAAATTACTGATAGATGAATATAGTATTTTGCATTACGATAAAGTTTCAATTGCGTATACAGATTTTGTGTCAGCTCTTAATCAAAAACCAAATATAAAACAAATTTTACCAATTTCAAAAACAGAGTTAAAACAATTAATAGATAATTTACCAGATTCTACCAGACTTGTGGAACAAAAAACAAACAAAATAGATTATTTATTGGAGGGAGATTTTAATACACTGATTTTATCACTTGCCGAAAAAATTACCAGAATGCAAATTTATCAGATGCTTCTTGAATCTAATGCGTCAGAACAGTCGTCTCGAATGGTAGCTATGAAAAATGCAAGCGAAGCTTCCGGAGAGATGATTGATGATTTGACATTAGTATTCAATAAAGCCCGTCAAGCAAATATTACTAGAGAAATATCAGAAATTAGTGCAGGTATGGCGTCAGTCAATTAACAATTACAAATTATCAATTAATAATTAATTATTTTTTTATGAAAACAGTAGGCATAATAAAGAGAATTATAGGACCGGTTGTTGACGTAGATTTTGGAGAGAATCTTCCAGATATCTACACTGCATTAGAAGTAGTAAAAGATGATAAGAAAATAATTCTTGAAGTGGAACAGCATTTAGGTGGTGGAATAGTCCGTGCAGTGGCAATGGACACTACGGATGGTCTCTCTCGTGGAATGAAGGTAATTAATATCGGAACACCTATTTCTGTGCCTGTTGGAAACGCTACTCTTGGACGTATGTTTAATGTTTTAGGTGAGGCAATAGATGCTCTTCCTATTCAGAAAGGAGATAAATCATTGGAAAATTCAAAAAAATTACCGATTCATCGCAAAGCTCCAGAATATGTAGTGCAAGCAACTAAAATTGAAATTCTAGAAACTGGTATTAAAGTTATAGATCTTATTTGTCCAGTTTTGAAAGGTGGGAAGGTTGGGCTTTTCGGAGGTGCGGGTGTAGGAAAAACTGTTGTCATTCAAGAATTAATTCATAATATCGCATCAAATCATGGAGGATATTCTGTTTTTGCTGGGGTGGGGGAACGTACTCGTGAAGGGAATGATTTATATCATGAAATGAAAGAATCCGGAGTCCTTCCAAAAGTAGCTATGGTGTTTGGACAAATGAATGAACCGCCAGGCGCTCGTTTGCGTGTTGCTCTTTCTGGACTGACAATGGCTGAATACTTCCGTGATGTTGAAGGCAAAGATGTTCTTCTTTTTATTGATAATATTTTTCGTTTTACTCAAGCTGGATCTGAGGTATCTGCTTTGCTTGGTCGTATTCCTTCTGCTGTGGGTTATCAGCCTACCTTGAGTACAGAAATGGGAATTCTTCAGGAGCGTATTACTTCTACCGATAAAGGCTCTGTAACTTCTGTGCAAGCTGTTTATGTGCCTGCTGATGACTTAACTGACCCAGCTCCAGCTACAACATTTGCTCACCTTGATTCTACAGTAGTTTTAAATCGTTCACTTTCAGAAATTGGTATTTATCCTGCTGTTGATCCTCTTGATTCTTCGAGTACTATTCTTGATCCGAATATTGTTGGTAAGGAGCATTATACTGTAGCTCGTGAAGTTCAGCGTGTTCTTCAACGCTATAAAGACTTACAAGACATTATTGCAATTTTAGGTATGGAAGAATTATCTGAAGCGGACAAAGAACTTGTGGCTCGCGCTCGTAAAATACAAAAATTCCTTTCCCAACCTAACTTTGTGGCTGAACAATTTACAGGAGTAAAAGGTGTTTATGTTCCACTTTCCGAAACTATTCGTTCTTTTAGGGAAATTTTGGATGGTAAACATGACAGTAAAACAGAAAATGATTTTTATATGAAAGGAGCAATTTAAAAATTTTGAATAGTTACTTTTAAAAACCCGCATAAAATTCTACTGAATTTTTGCTTAGACTTTGGCCCGTCGGCCTTCGTATGATTTTAAAAAGTACTATTCAAAATTTTAAAAAATATATGTCAAAACAATTAAAACTTAAAATAGTAACTCCAGAACGTCTCGTCTTAGAAGAAATTGTAGACCAAGTAAGTTTGCCGACCACTCTTGGTGAGATAACAGTTTTGCCAGACCATATCTCTTTGATTACTGGTCTTGTGTCTGGAGATGTTGTTGCGTTCATAAACGGTGAGCATGTGCCAATGGCTGTTGTTGGTGGATTTGTGGAAATAAAGAAGAATAAAGAAGACCAAACAGAAGTTGCTGTACTAGCAGACTTTGCTGAACATATTACTGAAATTTCAGATATTGCAATAGAGAAAGCAAAAACTCGCGCGGAAGAGTTGAAGAAGTTGATGGAAAATAAAGAACATGTGGACTTTGAACACTTTGAAGCTGAACTCGAACGCTCACTTACTCGTGTAAAAATTGCAGACAAATGGAGAACTAGGAAGTATAGGAAATAAATTTATATTGAGTTATATTTTAAAATTGAGTAGAATTAGGTGAGTGAAAAAGGGAAAATTAAAATTTAAAAAAATCATTAAAGATAGAATAGAAAGATCGTGTGTTGTTTGTGGTAAAAAAATTAAAATTATTTTATACAATGATTATTCATATAGAGGCGGACATTATTTTGCGTTTGGGGACAAAAAACCTAAAGACCCTAAAAAAGAATATTGGGAATGTTCAAAATGTTATAAAAATTAAATCTAATTAATAATTTATGTCTAAATTTTATGTGGTGGCGACACCGATAGGAAATATGGGAGACATTACACTCCGAGCTATCGAAACACTAAAAAGTGTGGATTTGATATTGTGTGAAGATACTCGAGAGACTAAGAAGATTTTAGATAAATATGGTATCAGTAAAATAACTATGAGTTATCCATCCGATGATGTAATCGGAAAAAACTACAGACAAAGTAAGCTTGCAAAGATTTTAAGATTACTAGAAGAAGGGAAAAATTTAGCATTAGTTTCAGACGCTGGTACACCAGGGATTTCTGATCCGGGAGCTTTACTTGTTTCTCAAATCAAAGAGCATTTTAATCCAGCAAGGGGAGTCCTTGCTGGAAAAGTGCAAGTTATTCCAATTCCGGGTCCTTCAGCCGTTATCGCTGCGCTCTCGGCCTCAGGATTACCAATTCATGAATTCACTTTTCTAGGTTTTTTGCCACACAAAAAAGGTAGGGAAACATTATTTAAAGAAATTTCGCAAGCAAAAAGAACGATGGTATTTTATGAATCTCCGCATAGAATATTAAAAACGCTAGAATCTCTTATAAAATATACCCCAAATAAAAAAGTCTGTATTGCTCGAGAATTGACAAAAATTTATGAAGAATTTAAAACAGGTACACCTGTTGAAGTTTTGGAATATTTTCAAAAGAATAAAGAGAAGCAAAGAGGGGAGTTTGTTGTTATAGTTTCTTGAAAAGCCAAAGGGCATCTTTGACACACTTGTCAAAGATGCCCTTTGGCAGGATTTACAACAAATCTTCGGGATCTACAAATATTTCAAAAGATGATGGAAGAGAAAGAAGTTTAGCTAGAAGATTTTTATCTATAGAAGAATTAGTGGAAATTTCTGGAAGAGACCATTCTTGAGTATTTATTTTTATTAATGTGTTTGTTACATATTTATTTTTATTTTTAGTTATAAATCCACTGAAGATTTCAGGATTGTATTCTTTAAAAAGTTCTTTTAATGTTTTTTTAGCTTCAATAGACTCTTCTTTATCACCAAAATAGGTAATTTTTATAAAACGTTTATATGGTGGATAGAATAATTTACGTCTATCTTCTAATTCTTCTCGCACAAAAGATAATAAATTTCCTGCTTTAATTGCAAGGATTGCTGGATCATTCTCATTTTTTATTTGGATGATAAGTAATTCTTTTGTGTTATTAATTATTGAAAGTACAATTTGGATAATTTTTTCACTCATTTTAAAATTTGGTATGCTCCAAAGTGAATCAAAAGAAGCGATAATTGAAAGTGACACTTTGTTTTTTAAGTAGAAAAATGCCATTTCTGTACCTATTAATATTGACCCCTGATTATCTTCAAATTCTTTTATGATTTTTTTGGCACCACTTTCTGTTTTTGCAGATTCTTTGTCTAATCTAAAAATTTTTGTTTTTGGAAATTTATTTTTAATTTCTTCGAAAACAGTTTCTGTTCCTATTCCAAGAGGCATTAAATTCCAACTTCCACAAGTTGCACAAGCAATGTCTCCGTCTATATTTATTTCACATCTATTACATACGAACGCCCTTTTTTTATTTTGGTGTGACATATAAAGTACTAATGGTGCTCCACATTTTTCACAGCTCATTGTTTCATTGCAGTCTTTACAAAGAGTCATAGTTGCTAAACCTTTCCTTAATGAGAAAATAAAAATACTTTTTTTATTTTCTAATGTAGATTTTATTTCTTTTATACTTTCATCATTTAATATTTGGAATTTTTTATTACCTCTCCCCCCATCGCCTGGTAATTGGCGGGCAGGCTTACCTAAAACTTCTATTTTTCCATCAAAATCAATTCTAAAAGATAACGGATATAAGGGATTTAAATTATCCATATCTTTTCTTCCAATTGTCTCGTAGCGTAATATTTCATCAGCTATAATAAATCTAGCATTTATTTTTGAAGCATAAATCTCTACAAAAACTCTTAAATCAATATGTGTTTTCGTAATTATTTTATAAATATTAGAATTTTCGTGTTCTAAAATTATAGTGCCAATATTTTTTTTAGGAATAGACAAAAATGGCGGAGTGCTGATGATTAAGACTGGGTGAGTGGAATTTATTATTTTTTCATAAGTTATTAATTTTTTTTTTGCATTTATTCCACCATGTATAGAAAAAGTAAATTTTTCAATTCCTTTTGATAATTGAAGAGTAAATTTTTCTATATCAAACTGAGTTGGTAAAACCAAAAAAATAGATTTATTTCTTGCAAAAGATTCTCGAACAAGTGTTTTGTATATAGATATGCGATCTTGTAATGGATATTGAAATAATAATTTTTCAGATTTTAGATTTTGTTGTTTTTCAAGCGAGGTAAAAGGTGGGGTAAGGTGCATTATCTTATCATATTTTTCTATAAAAATATTTGGAATTAATGAAGCAATGGCACTGTTTTTATTTTGGGCAAAATATTTACTTGTATCAAAAATTGTATCAAGAAATTCTTTTAAAAAAAAAGAACTTCCTTTGTCTTTTGTAACTTTTTTTAAGTTAAAATCCATATTTTTTACATTGCTTTTTTCCCCTTTTAGTTCTTCACTAGAAGTAACTAGCGCCAGGGTTTCCTTGTTTCTTATTGGAACAGATACAATATTTCCAACAGCTATGTTCAAACTGGTAAAATAAGTTAAATCACCTTTCAATATACATTTTTTTAGTGGTATGACGGATATTATTTTCATAAATTTTTTGTGGCGTTAAGCTCGTAGTTTTTGTGACATTAAGCTAGTAGTTTATACATTTCATTCTAGCATAAATGTGTGTTATATTACTTCCATGAGATTTTTTTCACGTAAATTAGGAATAGATTTAGGTACAGCCAATACTTTAGTATTTATACCTGGTAAGGGTATTGTTTTAAATGAGCCTTCAGTTGTGGCAGTTTCTGAACAGGATAATAAAATTATAGCGATTGGTTTTGAGGCGAAAGACATGATAGGCAAAACTCCAGATTCAATAATTACTTATTGTCCTATGAAAGATGGAGTTATTGCAGATTATAGAGTGACCGAAGCAATGCTTCGTTATTTTATAAGTAAGGCAATGGGTAAATTTAGTTTTTTTAAGCCAGATGTAATGGTTTCTGTTCCTGCTGGTGTTACCTCTACTGAAAGACGAGCTGTGATTGAAGCAGCAATACGCGCGGGCGCTAAAAATGCTTATGTGGTTAAGGAGCCAATATTGGCAGCGATTGGCGCTGGAATTCCTATTTATGAATCAAAAGGTTATATGGTAGTTGATATTGGCGGAGGCACAACAGATGTAGCTGTAATATCCTTAGGTGGGATTGTCGCATCAACTTCAGTTAAATTTGCTGGAAATAAAATAGATATTGCGATAGCAGATTATATTAAAAAAACTTTTAATCTTGCAATTGGCGATAGGACAGCCGAAGAAGTTAAAATTAAAATTGGTGCGGCGGTACCTTTAGAAGAAGAGCTTCGTGTGACAATCAAGGGTAGAGATTTTATTCAAGGATTACCTCGAAGCGCTCAAGTAGGAACTAATGAAATAGTAAAAGCCATAGATGCAGAATTAAGGCAAATTATAAAAGCAATCAAAGATGTCTTACAAGAAATTCCACCAGAGCTTGCTTCCGACATTATTGATCATGGAATTATTATGACGGGTGGTTCTTCTCAATTACGAAATCTTACAGATTTGGTTTATAGAAAAACTGGAGTTAAAGCTACTTTAGCTGAAGATCCTCTTTTTTGTGTGGTTAAAGGCACAGGTATTGCTTTGGAACATTTAAGTGTTTATAAGAAAACAGTTTTAAGTAAGAAATGATTTCAAAACATTTAGATAAGAATAATTTACACCATGCGTACTTGATAGAAGGCGCACAAAGTAAAATTATTCCGGATATCATAAAATTTTTAAAAAGTTTAGGTATAAACACTGTTGGTAATCCTGATTTTGTTAATATCTCAATTGATAATTTTAAAATTGATGAGGCTTTTAGTTTACGTTCCATGTCATCAGATAAAGGATTTTCTTCTGCTCTATCTGCGCAGGCAGGAAAAAAGATATTTATGATTTGCGTTAACAATGTATCTTTAGATGCTCAAAATGTATTGCTAAAAATGTTTGAAGAGCCAATAGAAAATACACACTTTTTTTTGATAGTACCAGACGTTAATGCTCTTCTAAAAACTTTAGTCTCTAGATTTTATTTTGTTTCAGCTAGGCAAGATCTAGCTGAAACAGAAGAAACGAGAAAGGCAGAAAAATTTATTACTATGTCGTTAAAAAGCAGAATTGATTTCATTAAAGAATTATTAGTAGAAGAGGAAACAGAAGATGAAGATGGAAATGAAATAGTTGTTTTAAATTCCACTCGTTCTAAAGCTTTAAAGTTTTTAAATGCGCTAGAGTTTGTTTTGCATAAAAAAATCTTAGATGTGTCCTTTAATATAAGTTTCTTTGAACATTTTTTTAAAGTTCGTAAATATTTACGTATGCCAGGTTCGTCCGCTAAAAGTTTAATGGAGTCAGTGGCATTAATTATACCAAATATGTTACAATATGGAGTACCATATAAAAATGGCATTCGGACATTAAACAAATAAATTTGTTTATGCTCCTCATTTAATTTTATAAAACTATGCAATATAATTTTTCAAATTTTAAAAATGAACTTAAAAAAGTAGAAGAATTTTTGAGTAAAGAATACAGTCAGTTGAATATCGGACGGGCATCGCCGATGATTTTGGACGGAGTGTTCGTTGAATCATACGGTTCTTATGTTCCACTTAAGAATGTAGCTTCTGTGTCTATTGAAGATCCTAAGACATTGCGTATTGCACCTTGGGATAAAAGTCAGGTAAAAGGTATTGAAAAGGCTATTGTTGATTCAAATTTAGGATTATCTGTGGCGACTGATGACTTAGGTATAAGAGTTATTTTTCCACAATTAACGACTGATACAAGAAAAACTCTTGTAAAAGTTTTAAAAGAAAAATTAGAAGAACAAAGAATTACTGTGCGTAAAGAACGTGAGGTGGTGTTTCGTGACATAGAAGTGAAAGAAAAAGAAGGCAAAATGACTGAAGACGAGTTGTTTCGCGCAAAAGAAGAATTACAAAAAATTATTAATGAAACCAATGACAATCTTGAAGCAATTTTTGAGAAAAAAGAAAAAGAAGTAATGGGTTAATGATATGAGCATTATAATTTTTATCATAATACTTTTGGTGCTGGTGTTGGTTCATGAGTTTGGACATTTTTTTACAGCGAAAAAATTTGGTATTAGGGTGGATGAATTTGGTTTTGGTTTTCCGCCTAAATTATTTAGTTTTAAGAAAGGGGAAACAGAATATTCTTTTAATTTATTGCCACTAGGCGGTTTTGTAAAAATATTTGGCGAGAATGTTGATGAAGCTGATTTTGTGGAAGTTGGGTTTTTAGATAAAAAAGAAACTTCTGAAAAAATTGAATTAGCAAAAAGAAGTTTAGCAAACAAACCAAAATGGCAACAAGCCATAGTACTTTTTGCTGGGATTTTTGCTAATTTTTTATTGGCATGGATTTTATTTTCTATTGGTTTTATGTCCGGACTTCCGACATCGGTTGGTAGTGAAGTTGCTGGTTATAAACTTCAAGATGTGCATTTAGTAATTGTTTCTATTTTGCCAAAATCCCCCGCTGAAAATGCCGGACTTAAAATTGGTGATAAAATAATAAATATACAGAGTTTACCCGCCGGAGGCGTCAGTGGTGGTAATTTCACTACTTACATAAACCCTGAAATTATAAAAGATTTTATAGTTTCAGGGAAAGGCAAAGAAATTGATATTGGATATATTCGAGGAAAAAATTCTGAAGTAAATATTGCTAAAGTAAGTCCAAAAGAAAATAATGGACAATTTACTATTGGAATTTCAATGGACGAGATTGGTACGGCTAAATTACCCTTTTTTACGGCACTTTGGGAAGGAATGAAGTTGAACTGGTTTATGATTAAAAATACTGCTGTAGGGCTTTATACGCTTATAAAAGAAGGCATACAAGGAAAAGGAAGCTTCGCTTCCGTTACTGGTCCTGTCGGCATAGTGGGTATTGTTGGTGATGCTTATCAGTTTGGTTTTGTTTACCTTTTGTCTTTTACCGCCCTAATTTCAATAAATCTCGCAATTATAAATTTAATACCATTTCCAGCTCTTGATGGTGGAAGACTTTTCTTTCTATTGATTGAAAAAATAAAAGGATCACGTATTAGTCCAAAAATTGCAAATACTGTAAACATGATTGGTTTTGGTATTTTGATATTGCTTATGGTTGTTATTACTTTTCATGATGTAGCTAAGTTGTTTTAGTATGAAAAAGAAAAAAATAAAAATCGGGGTGCTTTTTGGGGGAAAATCAGCAGAACATGAGGTGTCGCTTAAATCTGCCAGCAATGTAATTAAAGCTCTAGATAAAACAAAATATCACATAACCTCAATAAAAATAAATAAAGACGGAAAATTTGATTTTAATAATCTCAAGAATTTTGATGTGATTTTTCCAGTGATGCATGGACCTTTTGGCGAAGATGGTAGTATGCAAGGGCTTTTAAAGCTTGCAAATATTCCTTTTGTGGGACCTGGTGTGTTAGGTTCAGCGGTTGGAATGGACAAAGATGTTACAAAAAGACTTTTACAAGATGCTGGTATTCCTATTGGAAAATTCACTACTTTTAAATTTGGCGATAAAATAAATTTTAGTAAAGCAAAAAAAGAACTTGGTTTACCACTTTTTATAAAACCGGCAAACATGGGTTCGTCAGTTGGAGTCAGTAAAGTGCGAAATGAAAAAGAATTTAAAAAAGGTATTAACGAAGCTTTTAAATTTGACACAAAAGTAATTATTGAAGAATTCATCGATGGACGGGAAATAGAATGTGCATTACTTGGCAACGATACACCTATGGTATCTATCCCGGGTGAAATTATCGCCAATCAGGATTTTTATTCTTACGACGCAAAATATATAGATGAAGGATCGGTCGCAGAAATTCCAGCAAAAATTAATAAAAAAATAATAAAAAGAATTCAGGAATTGGCAATTAAGACATTCCAGGCGCTTAATTGCGAAGGGATGAGTCGGGTAGATTTTTTTCTTAAAAAAAATGGAGATATTTTTGTAAATGAAATAAATACAATTCCAGGATTTACTGATATTAGTATGTATCCAAAATTATGGGAAACGAGCGGTATTTCTGTATCAAAACTTTTAGATAGGTTGATTGAATTAGCAATAGAGCGATTTGAAAAAGAACAAAAATTACAAACAACAGTTAAATAATTGTGAAGAATAATTTATCCCTATCTTATCTTGAGCTATCTAAAAAGAACCTGATTTATAATATCAAGCAGTTTAAAAATTTAGCCAAAAAAGGCACAAGATTTTCTGTGGCTATAAAGGGGAACGCTTACGGTCATGGACAAAATGAGATAGCTCAGATTCTTGATCCGTATGTAGATTATTTTCAAGTGGATAGTTTTGAAGAGTTGAAATTATTAAGAAAAGTAAGTAAAAAAGAAACTTTAGTTTTAGGATATGTACAAAAGTCAAACTTAAAGGAAGTTTTTAAACTAAAATGTATTTTATCTGTTTTTTCTATAGAGCAATTACAAGCAATCTCCGCTATGGCGGAGATTGCTGAAAAAGTTCAAGAAATTCATTTACCTATAGATGCATACCTTGGACGGGAAGGATTTTTATTAAATGAATTACTTAAAGTTTTTAAAGAAATAAAAAAGTGTAAGTTTATAAAAATTACTGGTATTTATGCACATTTTGCAAACATAGAAGATACTTCGAATTTTATTCATGCGCAGAAACAAATCAAAGAATATCAGAAAGCTTTAATGTTGGCAAAAGAATTTGATTTTAAAAATTTACAGACTCATATTTCAGCCACTTCTGGACTTTTAGTTTATGAAAAAAATCAGGGAATTAATTCAATCATACGTTTGGGTATTGGAATTTATGGTATTTGGCCTTCAGTAGATTTAAAATCTAGGTACAACAATAAAATTAATTTAAAACCAGTACTTGCGTGGAAAACAAAAATCGCACAAATTAAAACTTTACCAAAGGAGAGAACTATTGGTTACGGGTTAACTTATAAAACAAAAAAAGAAACTAAAATTGCCATTATTCCGCAAGGTTATGCAGACGGATTTGATCGAGGTTTTTCCAATAACGGTTTTGTTTTAATTGGTGGTACTAGATGTAAAATATTGGGTAGAGTTTCTATAAATATGTTTGTGGTAGATATAAGCCATTTAAATAAAGTTAAAATTGAAGATGAAGTGATAATTTTAGGTAAGCAGAAAAAAGAGGAAATCACTGCAGAAGAGATGGCAGGAAGAATAAATACTATTAACTATGAGATAACGACGCGCATTAGCACTCTATTGCCGAGAGTTATTGTATAGCCCTGCCCCGTACTGAGTTTGCTCTAGTTCGGGGTTGCTTTTTAGGCTTTTTTATACTAATCTATATATATGTCACAAGATAGACTTATAAAACTTGCCTGTGGAACTTGCAAACGCATAAATTACTGGTCCAGTAAGAACAAAAAACTCGTCACAAAAAAGATTGAGCTTAAAAAATTCTGCAAATGGTGCCGAAAGCAGACTAAACATAAAGAGACCAAAAAGTAGATTTTCTCTGTTTTTCTGTTATACTAAAGACGGCCATTGGTCGTTTTTTTATTTAGTTATTATAAGGGCGATTAGTTTAGTGGTAGAACGAAGGCCTCCAAATCCTTTGGCGGGGGTTCGATTCCCTCATCGCCCGCATGCAAAAAAATTATAAATATTTAAGCGCAATTTTTAATCCGTTTGCAATAAAAGAATAATTTTTAAAAATTATTCCTCTCTGTCAAATATTTCCAAAATCCAGTTTACTATTGCAAGTACTATACCAAATAAAAGTGCATACCAGAAACTATCTACTGTAAATCCGAGTACGATATAGCTTGCAAGCATAACAAGTAGTCCATTGATAACTAATACAAAAAGTCCAAGCGTTAAGATTGTAATAGGCAAGGTTAAAAATATAAGTATTGGACGCAAAATTAGATTAATAGCTCCAAGAACAACTGCCAGAACAAATGCCGCAAGTAAACTACTTACATGAACTCCGGGTAAAATATAAGCTGTTATTAATATAGCGATAGTCGAAACAATAAAATGTATAAATGTTTTCATAGTTTATTTATTGTAGCAGATTTTGATGCGTCAATCCACTTTATTTCTTTATCTCGTTTAAACCACGTCATTTGACGTTTGGCGTATTTAAGAGTTTCTGAAATTACTTTTTCTGGCGTTGGATTATAATATTCAAAACCTAATTCTTTTAACCTTTTTTTCGAGACACCGGAACGTTTTAATTTTTTTATTTCATTAAGTAAACCCATTTTGAACATTTTTTTTACTCTTTTTTCTACTTTTTTCTTTAATTTTTCTTCTGGTAAATATAATCCAATTTTTATAAATTTATACGGAGGAGTTTTTTCCGTAATTTTTGGGACTTTACCGAGAGCCTTTGCTATTTCAATCGCCCTAATTATCCTGACCTTATTATTTTGTTCATTTTTATTTTTTATATTTTTTGCTCGAGTCTTATCTAATTTAAATAATATATGAAATAATGCGGTCGCATCTTTTCGTAGCATCTCTTTGCGAAGTTTTATATCTGGCGGGACTTCTGGGAAAATTATTCCTTTAGTTATTGCATCAATATAAAATCCTGTGCCTCCGCAAATTATAGGAATATTACTGCGAGCTAATATTTCTTTTATTTTTTCTTCTGCAAGTTTTTTATATTCTGCAACTGTAAATCTATGCCTAGGATTTACCACATCAAGCAAGTGATGAGGTACACCCTTCATTTCTTTTTTGGTAATTTTACCGGTGCCAATATCAAGACTTTTATATACTTGTCTAGAATCAGCAGAGATAATTTCCCCATTTATTTTTCGGGCGATTTTAACCGCTAAATTACTTTTACCAGTAGCGGTTTGACCTAGAATTATTATTACTTTTGGCTTTTGCATGTTTACTTTAAAATCTTAATATCTGCACCGATAGAGTTTAGTCTTTGAGCTATTTCTTCATAACCACGATTTATCATATACACATTACGAAGGATTGAGGTTCCTTGAGCTGCTAACATAGAAATAAGAATAACCATTGATGGGCGAAGGGCTGGTGGACATACTACTTGAGCCGCTTTGAGTGGTGTACCACCTTGAATATAAACTCTATGAGGATCTGCAAGAGTAATATTGGCACCTAGGCGATTTAACTCGGTAAAATAAATTGCGCGATCTTCGTAAACCCAATCGTGAATCATGGTTTGACCTTTTGCTCGAATAGCTATAGGCACAAAAAAAGGCAGATTGTCTATATTTATTCCAGGATAAGGGTTTGAGTGAATTTTATCATCTAAGGCTTTTAACTTACTGGGGAATATTTCAATATCGGCGAGTTTAGTGCGACCATTGTATGAATAATATTTTTTTAGTATTTTATATTTTAAATTCATTCTTTTTAATTTTTCAAGTTCTAAAGAAAGAAAATCTATTGGGCATCTAGTTATTGTGAGTTTTGAATCTGTAACAATGCAAGCAGAAATAAACATCATAGATTCAATTGGGTCTTCACTATTCCAATATTCAATATCTTTATTTATTTCTTTTATTCCATGAACAACTAAGGTAGCTGTACCTATGCCATCTATTTTTACTCCTAATGCTTCAAGGAAGAAACAAATTTCTTGAACCATGTAGTTTGCGCTGGCAAAAGAAACAGTTGTAATTCCAGGGATTAGAGCTGCTGCTGTTAAAATATTTTCACAAGCAGTATCTCCAGATTCATACATAACTATTTCGGCTGGCTTTAATTTTTTTGCAGTAATTTCATAATTTTTTGCTGTAGTTTTTATATTTACTCCTAAAGTTTCTAAAGCGTAAATATGAGCAGCAACTGTGCGTTTTCCTAGATTACACCCTTGCGCATGAGGTAAAGAAAAAAAAGAAAGGGCATGGATTAATGGCCCCATCAACATAACCACTGAACGTGTCTTAATAGCTGACTCAATATTTATTTTTTTTAAATTAAATTGTTTAGGAGGCGTGATTATCACTGTATTTTGATCTTGCCATTTGATTTTTACACCGATACTTTCTAGTATTTCAATTACCCTGTTTACTTCTTCAATCCTAGCAATACCATGGAGGGTAGTAGTGCCTTTGTTTAATAAAGAAGCGCAAAGAAGCCCCACTGAGCCATTTTTAGAAAAATTTGTTTTTATAGTTCCACTCAATTTTTTCCCGCCATTTACCTGAAAATCAATTGAATCATTTCGTTGTAATTTCATTTTTTTAACATTTTTTTATTATTAATGTGCCCAAGGAGAGAATCGAACTCTCATGATGTTGCCATCAATAGATTTTGAGTCTATCGCGTCTACCAATTCCGCCACCTGGGCTTTTCCACATTTACACTTTACTAAATTTTTGTGTTAAAATCAATCCATGTCAAATCTATATTCCAATTCAATTTTTTGGATTGATACTGATAAAATAAAACCAAATCCTTTTCAACCAAGACGAGATTTTGATGAAGCTCGTTTGCAAGACTTAGCTGATTCAATAAAACAATATGGAGTTCTTCAGCCACTTATAGTTTCTCGAGTAGAGGTAGAAAAAGATGGTGGCGGACTTGTAACTGAATATGAATTAATAGCTGGAGAGCGCAGGCTTCGAGCTGCTAAGATTGCAATGGTATCGCAAGTGCCAGCTGTAATTCGTGCAGGAGATACAGCTTTAATGAAACTTGAGCTTGCGATTATTGAAAATTTACAGCGCGAAGATTTAAACGTCATTGATAGGGCTCGAGCTTTTTTTCGCTTAGTTACTGAATTTAAATTTACCCACAATGAAGTAGCAAAAAAGATGGGCAGAAGCAGGGAATATGTTTCAAATACTTTGCGTATTTTAACCCTACCAGAAGAAATTTTAAATGGTTTATCCGAAGGAAAAATTTCCGAAGGACATACTAGGCCTATTTTGATGCTCGCAGACCATCCTCAAGAACAATTAGTTTTATTTAAAGAAATTGTTTACAAAAAAATTACCGTACGTGAGGCAGAAAGATTAGCGAGAAAAATAGCTTATGATCGTGTACGCAAGAAAGAATTTATGCCAGATCCAGAAATTACGGAACTGGAAGAAGAATTTCAAGAAAAATTAGGCACTCGTGTTCACATAGATAGAAAAGAATTAGGTGGACAAATTAAAATTGATTTTTTTTCTACCGAAGATTTGCGAACAATTTTAGATTTAATTCATAAAGGAGAAGTTGAAAAAAAACCTGAAGAAATGATGGATAATTATATTACAAATTCAGAGGTTAAATCTTTGGAGTTTGGACGTCCAGAATCCGAATTTTTAACATCAAAAGAAGCTCCAGTTGACGACAGATCCAAAGAAGAAGCAGAAAAAGACGAGACTGATTTATATAATATTTCTAATTTTAGCGTTTAAGTAAATTGCCAAAGATGCCAAAGATGCCCTTTGACACTGAGTGTCAAAGGGCATCTTTGGCAAACATTAGCTACGACCAAAAGACATCAGCTTTGAGAGAAGACTATTTTTTTCTAAATATGATTTTATATGTTTTTTTGCAACAGAGGTTTTAACATACTCAAGCCATTTACTGGATGGCCTTGAATCTTTTTTTGTGATTATCTCAACTATATCTCCATTTTTTAATTTTGTAAAAATATGAGACATTTTACTGTTTATTTTAGCCCCAGAAATATGATTTCCAATATCTGTATGTATTGAATAAGCAAAATCTATTGGGCTTGAGTCTTCTGGTAAGTCTACAACATCTCCCTTTGGTGTAAAAATAAAGATACGATTATTAAAAAAATCCATTTTTAGGTGGTCGATAAAACTTTTCGGATCACCCGGAGAATAATTTAATTCTTTTAATTCCTCAATCCATTTGAATTTATCTTTATCGTCCTTAGTTTTTTTTACGCCTTGTTCTTTGTAGGCGAAATGCGCAGCTATACCATAGGCTGCTTCAGTATGCATTTCTTTTGTCCTTATTTGTATTTCTGCAACACCTCCTAAACCAGTAAAAACAGTTGTGTGAATAGAGCGATAGCCATTTGGCTTTGGAATAGCAATAAAATCTTTTATTCTTCCAGGCAATGGATTCCAAATAGAATGTATTAATCCTAAAACTCGATAACAATCTTCGATACTGTCTACGACAACACGAAGTGCAACAACATCGTAAATTTTATCCAAATCCATACCATATTTTAATAATTTTTTATATAAACTATATTTATGTTTGATTCGATAATCAATTTCCACAACTTTTATATTATTTCTTAATAGTTCTTTTTTCAACACTTCACTGACTTCTGCAAGATTTTTTTCGTATGAATCTTTTTTTTCTTTAATTATTTCTTCTACTTGTGCATATTCTTTTGGGTAAGCATATGGAAAAGCAGCATTTTCCAAATCACCTTTTAATTTACCCATTCCTAGACGATCAGCTAAACGAGCGTGAATCTCAATTGTCTCCAAAGCTATACGTTTTTGTTTTTCTGGTTTTTTGTATTCCAGAGTTTGTGCATTATGTAATCTGTCGGCAAGCTTGATAATCACCACCCGAAGATCTCTTGCCATCGCCAGGAAGAATTTTCGCAAACTTTCTACGTGGCGGTCGTCTCCTCGGTATTTTATATTACTTAATTTGGTAATTCCTTTTACCAAAAAAGCAATTTCTTCGCCGAATTCTTTTTTTATATCTTCTTCGGTTGTTTCTGTGTCTTCAACTGTGTCGTGCAAAAAACCGGCGGCAATCGTTTCCGCATCCATTTGAAGTTTGGTTAGATTCTTCGCAGTTTCAAAAGCATGTGTAAAGTATAGTTCTCCAGAATCACGTTTCTGTCCAGCGTGTGCATTTACAGCAAAATCATAAGCTTTTTTTAAAAGAACTTTTTCGCCTTCGGTAAATGGTTGCTTTTTTAGTTTATATAATTCCTCAATGTTATTCATTCATTTGATTATACTACAAATATAGTTTTTGTGATCATAAAATTGTAGGACTATAAATTTAAGCTTCTATTTTTGGTATTTTATGAGGATTGTGCATTTTGCAAGCTTTGTTTGAACAACGTTCCGGAATAGTTTTTGTGCCTTCCATCATTAAACTTCCACATTCTTTACATATATTGCCAGTGGGTTTTGCTTTAATTGCAAATTTGCAATCTGGATAATTTGAACAAGAATAAAAAATTCCAAAGCGTCCGCGCCTCTCTGAAATGTCTCCTTTTTTGCAAATTGGACAAATAATTCCAGTACGTTTTTTTGCCTCTTCGGCTTCATCTTTTTTTATAAATTTACATTTAGGATAACGTGAACAAGAGATGAAGGTACCTGTACCGTCACGTCTTTCTTTTATAACCAATTTTCCCCCACCGGATTTACCTTTCTTTTCGCCACACTCTGGACATATTTCACCAGTTTCTTCAGGGCCCTTTAGCTCTGTGCCATCGAGCATTAAAGCCCCTTCACAATCTGGGTATTTTGAACAGGAATAAAATTTTCCTCCCCGAGAAAGTTTGATAATCATAGAATTACCACATTTCGGGCATTTTATATTTTCTGGCGCATCACCTAAATTTGTCGCTTTTTCTAATTTTTCTTTTAACTTTACATCTTTTGAAAAAGGTATATAAAAATCTTTTAATGTTTTTTCATATTCACGTTCGCCTCTAGATATTTCATCTAATTCATCTTCCATTTCAGCAGTAAATGTATCAGAAATATAGTTAGCAAAATGTTTTTCAAGAAAATCTGATACTACTTCGCCGACATCGGTTGGAAATAGTGTTTTGCCTTCTTTTCTAACATACCCTCTGTCTTCGATTGTCCTCATTATAGATGCATAAGTCGAAGGTCTTCCAATACCTCTTGCTTCAAGTTCTTTAATTAGTCCTGCTTCAGAATATCTGCCAAGAGGTTCAGTAAATTTTTCTTCTCCATTTAATTCTATGAGTTTTAATTTTTCTCCTGGTGTGCAAAGTGGAAGTTCTAGATCTTCACCTCGTGCGCCAGTATCTACAGCTAACCAACCAGGAAAAAGTAAACGGGAACCAGTTGCTGTAAAATCGGGAATTTTTGCTTCCGCAATGTTCGCAGTTATTTTTGTTTTAAGTAATTTTGCATCAGCCATTTGGGACGATATAGCGCGTTCCCATATCAACCGATAAAGCTTGCTTTGATCATCTGTTCCGGCATGTAATTTTTCTATATGAGTCGGACGAATAGCTTCGTGAGCTTCTTGAGCATTTTTTGATTTTGTTTTATAAATGTGCATTTCCGCATATTTATCTCCATATTCCTTTTTTACAAATGATATGATTTGAGCTTGAGCGGTAGATGAAAGGTTAGTACTATCTGTTCGCACATAGGTGATGTGTCCAGCTTCGTAAAGTTTTTGAGCTATTTGCATTGTGCGTGAAGGGGAATATCCAAGTCGTGAAGATGCTGTTTGTTGTAATGTAGAAGTAGTAAAAGGTGCGCGAGGAGAGCGTTTTTGTTCAGATTCTTTTACACCATTTATAATCCAAGAACCTTTTTTACCCTCAGTCATTATTTTCTCAAATAATTTTTCGTCTCGTGGTTCTTCGGAGCAAGCTAGAGTAATTTTTTCTTTTTTTAGTGTTTCAAATAATCCTAATATTTTCCAAAATTTTTCAGGAAGAAAAGCGCGAATTTCACGTTCACGCTCCATTATTATGCGAAGCGCAGGGGATTGGACACGTCCAGCAGAAAGTCCATATCTTACTTTTTTCCAAATAAGTCCGCTTAAATCGTATCCTACCAATCTATCAAGTACTCGACGCGCTTCTTGAGCTTTGCGTAAATTTGTATCAATTTTTCGTGGATGTTTTAATGCTTCTTCTACTGCTTCTTTAGTAATTTCATGAAAGGCAACTCTTGAGATTGGAGCTTTAATCTTTTTGTCTTGATTAAGAAGCGTTTCTATGTGCCAAGCAATAGCTTCTCCTTCACGGTCGGGGTCTGTCGCTAAAAGTATTTCATTTGCTTTTTCCGCAAGTCCCTGAAGCTCATGCACAATTTTTTCTTTACCTTTTGAAATTTCATAATGCGGAATAAATCCTCCCTCAATATCTATCGCTTGTTTATTTGATTTTGGCAAATCACGAATATGTCCGACAGATGCACGCACAGTAAATGCGCCTTCAAGATATTTCTCAATAGTTTTCGCTTTTGATGGAGATTCAACAATTAATAATTTCATAACTCATCAAGTATTACACGAAATAGTTTTTCAATGCAAATTTTTTTAATTTAAGCCAATCTTATTTCTCCTAGTTCTTCTTTAATTAATCCTTTAATTTCCATTACTGACAAAAGTGCATTGGCATTTGGTGTTGGCATTTTCATTGCGCGGATTAAATCATCTCGAGGTATCGGTTCACGTAAAAAACTCACAACTTTTTTTTCTTCAGGCAATAAATCTAAAAATAATTTAGCTTGTTTTTCTTTGTTTTCTGGAAGCTCAAAACCTAATGCTTCTAAAACATCTTCTGCGCAAGTAACAGGTGTTGCGCCTTGATGTAGTAATTTATTTACGCCTTTTGAATTTGGAGAAAAAATTGATCCAGGCACTACTAACAGATCTCTATTATATTCTGTCGTAAGTCGCGCAGTGATAAGGGTTCCAGATCTTTCTTCTGCTTCTATTATAAGCACTGCTTTTGAAATCCCAGCCATGAGTCTATTTCTCATCGGGAAGCTCCATTGGGTCGCTTTGAAATCAGGTTCAAATTCTGAAATTAAACATCCGCCATTTTCTACAATCTCACTTATCAGTCTGACATTAGTTTTTGGATACATTGCTTCATTTGATAATCCTGAACCAGGAAAAACTAAAGTTTTTAATCCCACTTGCATCGCTTTTTTGTGAGCAATAGTATCTATGCCCATAGCAAAACCAGAAACTATTACTATTGGATAACCCTTTAGGCCAGCAATTATTTTTTCGCAGGCTTCGCGTCCATAAGATGTAAATTTTCTTGAACCTACGACACAAAGATATATTAAATTTTCCGAAAGCATTTCACCGATAACCCAGAGATCTTCTGGCGGTTGGGGAATTTCTAATAGCGCTTTAGGAAATTTATTTTTTGGTAATTTCTTGATTTGCATAAAAGTTTTGTATTTGTAATTATTTTATTGTATACTATTTATATGTTAGACATCAAATTTATTCGTGAAAATAAAGATATTGTGCAGGCGGGTGCGAAGAAAAAAAATATTGAGATAGATATTGATGCTTTGATTGTGCTTGATGATAATCGCTTAAAAGAACTTAAAGAAGTAGAAGAACTTCGTAGTGAAGTAAATAGAGTTTCAAATGATATATCTCGCGATCAAGATCCAGCATCCAAAATTCAACTAATTGAAGAAATGCGCGCAGTGAAAGAAGACATTAAAGCAAAAGAAGAAAAATTAAAAATAACCATAGAAGAATGGCAGAAAATTATGGTGCAAGTGCCTAATGTGCCAGATATGTCTGTACCAGATGGAAAAACAGATGTGGAAAACAAAGAAGTAAAAGTTTGGGGTGAAATTCCAAAATTTGATTTTACTCCTAAAAATCATATTGAGCTTATGGAAAATTTAGGAATACTTGATATGGCTAGAGGTGTAAAAGTTGCTGGTTTTCGTGGATATTTTTTAAAGGGTGATGGAGCTCTTCTTGAATTTGCTTTATGGCAGTTTGTGCAGGATTTCTTTTCTAAAAAAGGAGGCTTTATTCCGATGATTGTTCCTTCTCTTTTGAAACGAGAAGTATTTTTAGGTACTGGTTATCTTCCGCAAGGTGAAGAAGATTTATACAAAACGCAAGATGGCGAGTATTTATCAGGTACAGCAGAAGTTGCAATGATGGGGCACTATATGGGTGAAATTTTAGAAAAAAAAGATCTGCCAATAAAAATGCTTGGATTTTCTTCTGCTTTTCGTCGTGAGGCGGGAAGTCATGGTAAAGATACAAAAGGTATTCTTAGAGTTCATGAATTTTTTAAATTTGAACAAGTTGTACTTTGTGAAGCACAACATACAGAATCAGTAAAATTTCATGAAGAAATACAACGTAATACTGAAGAAATTATGGAGGCATTAGGATTGCCTTATCATGTGGTAATAAACTGTGCTGGAGATCTTGGTTTGGGTCAAGTTAAAAAATATGACATTGAAGCTTATTTGCCATCTGAAAATACCTATCGGGAAACTGGTTCTGCTAGTTATTTTCATGATTTTCAAACAAGACGATTAAATATCCGTTATCGTGATGAAAATGGTAAATTAAAATTTGTTCACTCTTTAAATAATACTGCTCTTTCTGGTAGACCACTCATTATGATAGTAGAAAACTACCAACAAGCAGACGGATCTATAAAAATTCCAGAAGTTTTACGCAAATACATGGGAGGTAAGGAATTTATAAAAAATAGCTAGGCAAGACCTAGCATGCTAGGTCTTGCCTAGCTATTTTACACAATGCAAAAAAGAAATGTTTTAAATTCTCCTGGTCTTTTAGAATTAAAAAAAAGAAGGCATAGAGTTTTTTTTAATAAAGTTTTAATTTTTTTGTTTGGAGTTTTAGTAATTTTCTTATTATTAGTTTATCTTTCTTGTCTTAATAAATTAAATATTAGTGAAGTGGAGATTCTTGGTAATAAAGTTTTAGATACAGAAAAATTAAATAATGCAGTAGAAAAGCAAATTGCTGGAAAATATTTATGGCTTTTCCCTAAGACTAATATTTTAATATATCCCCAAAATACTATTAAGAACGAACTTCAAAATGAGTTTAAGAGAATTAAAGATATTAATTTGAAGATTAAAAATACTAAAATATTAGAAGTATTATTGACTGAAAGAGAAGCGAAATATACTTGGTGCGGGATAATTTTTTCTGGTGTTGGAATCCCACAGGGAAGTCCAATACCCGAAAAAAAAGAAGAAAATTGTTATTTTATGGATGAAGATGGTTATATTTTTGATGAAGCGCCATATTTTTCTGGTGAAATTTATTTTAGGTTTTATGGTCAGGTAAATAGTAATCCTATTGGATTTTATTTTTTTGAACAAAATTTTAAACAATTAGTTGCTTTTAGAGATATTCTTATTAGTATTGGATTAAAACCTATAGCATTAAATATTTTGAATATTGAAGACGCAGAAATTATTCTTTCAAGTGAAACTTCTTTAATAAATGAACCTAAAATTATTTTTAGATTAAATGCTGATTTTCAAAATGTTGCAGAAAATTTACAAACAGCTTTAAATACCGAACCCCTAAAATCAAAATTTAAAAATAAATATTCAATGTTGCAATATATTGATTTGCGATTCAAAAATAAAGTTTATGACAAATTCCAATAAAAAAAATTTCTGGAAAAATCTTGAAAAACCATTTTTTTGTTTAGCGCCAATGTCGGACGTTACCGATATTGCTTTCCGCTCCATATTGATGAAATATAGCAAGGATAGAGAAAATAAAAACAGTGTTGTTTTTTGGACAGAATTTGTTGCAGCTGATGGTTTGTGCAATAAACTTGCTAGAAAAAAACTAGCGCATATATTAAAATTTAAAGAGAGCGAAAGACCAATTGTAGCTCAAGTTTTTGGTGCTAATCCTGATAATATGAAGTATGCTTGCCAATATATTGCTAGCCTTGGTTTTGATGGGATAGATATAAATATGGGTTGTCCAGATAAATCTGTGGTAAGCCAAGGAGCAGGTTCTGGTTTGATTAAAAATCCATTACTTGCCAGAAAAATTATACAGGCGGCACACGCTGGGATAGATTCTGCTGGTCTACATATCCCAGTATCTATTAAAACAAGAATTGGTTTTAATAAAGAAGAAATTGATATTTGGATAGGGGAATTGTTAAAAGAGGATATTTCTGCTTTAACAATTCATTTGCGTACCACTAAGGAATTATCACTTGCACCGGCACATTGGGATTTAATGAAAAGAATTATTGAATTACGAAATAAAATAAGCCCAGAGACTTTAATAATTGGCAATGGAGATGTAAAAGATTTAAAAGATGGGGAGGAAAAAGCTCTAAAGTATGGTTGTGATGGAGTTATGATCGGTCGTGGAGTTTTTGGTAATCCTTGGTTTTTTAAAAGCCAAAGGGCACCTTTGACACACTTGTCAAAGGTGCCCTTTGGCAATGAGGAATCAAATGTTAAAGAAAAATTAAAAATTTTAGTAGAGCACACACAGATTTTCGAAAAGGAACTTTCAGGACCTAAACATAAAAGTTTTGCCGTTATGAAAAAGCATTTTAAAGCGTATGTGAATGGTTTTGAAGATGCAAAAGAGCTTCGAGTAAAATTAATGGAAACAGAAAATGCTAAAGAAGTTGAGAAGATAGTTAATGATTTTTTAACTCGCCTACATTAAAACTATGGCGAGGCAAGATAAAATTTGATATAGTAAACTTATGCATGATTTAGCTTTATATCGCAAATACAGACCGAAAAGCTTCGCTGAAGTTTTAGGGCAGGATCATATTGTAAAGGTCTTAGAAAGTTCAGTAGAAACGAATAAAGTCTCCCACGCTTATCTTTTTGTCGGTAGCCGCGGTACGGGCAAAACTTCTGTTGCCAGAATTTTTGCGGAAAATATCGGTGTATCGGTTAATGATCTTTATGAAATAGATGCCGCTTCCAACCGAGGGATTGAAAACATCAAAGAATTGAGAGATGGCACACGAGTTTTGCCTTTTGATTCAAAATATAAAGTTTACATCATAGACGAGGTGCATATGCTTTCTAAAGACGCTTGGGGAGCTCTTTTGAAGACTCTGGAAGAGCCACCCAAGCATGTTATTTTTATCTTAGCCACGACCGAATTTCATAAAGTTCCTGAAACAATCATTTCTCGCTGTCAGATTTTTACATTTAAAAAAGCTTCTGACGCAGTATGTAGGAAAATGTTGCTTGATGTTGCAAAGTCTGAAGGGTTTGAATTAGATGCTGGAAGCGCGGAGCTTTTATCTATTTTAGCTGATGGATCATTTCGGGATGGCTTAGGAGAACTGCAAAAAATTCTTAATTTTAGCAAGAGTAAAAAAATTAAAAAAGAAGATGTGGAGAAGATAACTGGCGCGCCGAAAACGACCTTGGTAAATGATTTTATTTCCGCTATTGCAGAAAAAGATTTAGAGAAGGGTATTGAGGCTGTGCGAATGGCCGCCGGGGAAAATTTGGATATGAAATTATATTTAAAACTTATAATTCAAAAATTTCGAATGGCAATAATTTTACGTTATGCGCCGAAATTAGAAAAAGAAATGACAGGGGATTTGGGAGAAACTGATTTAGAATTTTTGAAAGCCTTAATTAAAAAAGATTCAGAGGGAATGCTCCGTTCTGGGGCTCTGGCTGTGCTCCTAGAAGCGTATCAAAATATGGACAATGCTTTTATTACTGAATTACCACTAGAGCTTGCATTGGTGGAAATAATAGGGAAATAAAAAAGTGTGCAAAATTGATAAAAATATGATAATCTTCAATATATTTCTTCACCAGACTCATAAAAATAAAGTGGAAGAAGTAAGACAATATTGGTCTAAAGTTACAGGCTTTTCTTTAAATAATTTTTCTACGGTATATTGGAAAAAGTAAAAGATATGCAATGAATTGTCGCTACTGCTGGGAGATCGTCTAATGGTAGGACACCTCCCTTTGAAGGAGGTTATCTTGGTTCGAATCCAAGCCTCCCAGCAGTGGTGAGAATTAACAAGATCTTTGAAGCCGTGGTATAGCAAGGTATAGCAAGAACGGTTCTTGCTATACCAAATAATTTATTTATTAATTTCCTCCATAAGACTTTCAACACTTTGTCCTGTATAAAGAATAGTCTTTAAATTTGGATATTTTTTAAAATCAAGATTTTCAAAGTGCTTTACTTTATCATCAATAAATATTACCTTTTCATTTTTATGTTTTGCGCATATTTTTTCTACAGATTCCTTTTTGCTTCCTTGAACGACAATAATTTTAGAAAATAGGGAAGTAATATCTGTTTTTTTTATTTTATCTAATTGCCATTCCTCGCCTCCATGGGTTACGATATAGCAATTTTCTTTTCCTAATTTCTTTATTTCATTTACTAAATCTTTATTCAAAAAATTCTCACTCCTTTCTAAAATTTTTTCATACCAATCTTCTTTAAGAGAAAAATGACTTAGCATTTCTTTTAACCAAAATCCACTTATCCTTACTCCTTTATAATATTCTTTGGCTTGAGTACGAGGTATACCTGCTTTTTCTAAACACGCATACATATGATCCTTAAATTGTTTTGTATTATTAAACAAGACATCATCAAAATCAAAAATATATTTCATATTGTATTAAGGCTGTTTGTTTATTATTCTTTTAATACAATTAGCCAATTTTGTAGAATTATGACGTATGAAAGATCTATGTTTGGCTATAGCATCTCTAGGGTTTTCCGTATAAATTAAATCCGAAATAAGAGAAGTTCTTATTATTTTTTTATCATTACTAAAATCATCTTTAATTAAAACTCCGTCACCTTCCTTTATTTTATATTTTTTTATCTGTTTTTTAGAAGGACTCTTGTTATTTATAATAATAAAGTCAATTTTTTTATCTAGATATTTTTCTATATCTTTTACATAATCACTTGCTTTCCAATTAGTTGTTTGACCTAATTTATTGGTAAGATTAACAGGCATTATAATTTGCGCCCTACTTTTTCTAAGTGCTTCTTTGAAACCACTTACGATCAAATTTGGCAACAAAGAACAATAATAATTTCCAGGACCTAATATTATATAATCTGCTTTTAAAATTGCGTTCTTCGCATGGGTATTTAATTTTACTTTATTTTTATAAAATATTTTTTTAACAGGTAAATCTCGTAAACCATTTCTATATATATTGTCTTCTCCTACAATTATTGATCCGTCTATTAGTTCAACTACAAGTTTTGCCTTATCCCTAGTAATAGGTACTACTTTACCTTTAACCTTAAGTATTTCAGAAGCTATCTCTACTCCTTTATTAAAATTACCAGTCATTTTTTCCAAAGCTGCAAGAAAAATATTTCCAAAACTATGCCCCTTTAACCCTCCGTTAGTAAACCTATAATTCATGAGTTCTCGTACAACATCACTGTGTTCAGAAAGGGCAACAAGGCATTGCCTGACATCTCCTGGAGGCAAAACCCCAAGCTCATCCATGAGTACACCAGTTGAACCACCATCATCTGCCATAGAAACAAGAGCAGTCAAAGAAACATCAGGAATGTTTTTAAGTCCAGATAAAACAGTATAGCTTCCAGTCCCTCCACCAATAGTTACAATATTTTTCATGATATTAATATGTTAACGTAAACTACTAAATTTTACTAATAGCTTATTAAAAACAAAGAACCCACTTTACGACGACTAAATCGTAAGGTGGGTTTTAAGATAATGACAGATTACCTCATTTTCTCTCGCCTTTTTGACATTTCCTGATCTACGCCAGGATAGTGTCGTTTTACATCTTCGATAGCCTGGAGGATATGGAGAGCATGGGTACCGAACCTCTCTACGCGTGCCTCTTGGTTACTAGGGGAATACTCCCGAGTAAGGAGAGGAAGATTTCCGTGGTTTCCGTAGATTGCCGGGTGGGCCACCTCTACCAACTTTGGTCGAGGATTGCTAAGATACCAGAATTTCACCAAGTGTTCAAGGTGAATTCCGTACCTCTCCTGATTTCCATGCTCGAGAGCAAACTCGAAGCAATGGCGACGCATCATCCAGAAACCAGACAATGGATCAGTGGTCTCCCAGCCAGTTGCAACCTGCATCTGAGCAGTAACTGCTACGTTTAGGAAGTCCCGATCAAGTGGTACCTGAATCCGTTCTGAATCTGGATGATATCGTGATGCAATCACAATATCGGCACCATCCTTAATCTTTTCGAACATCGTTATGAGAAAATTCTCATCATGCTGTCCGTCAGCATCCATAGTGGCCACTAAATCATAACTACCTTTTACTGCTTCATGATAACCTCGACGAAGACTATTACCTATACCCTTATTCTCGTGGTTTTGTAAAACTATGCATTCATGTTTCCTACAAATCACAGCAGTATTGTCTAACGATCCGTCGTCGATCACAAGGATATCAGACAGTAAATAGTCTGCAACTTTTTGAAGCCTAGGTAAAAACTGATCAAGCGACGCTGCTTCATTACAAGCAGCAATAACTATCAACATTTTTAACATACTCGTAATCCTCCTTTTTATTAATTAAGAACAATTTTTTTGTTAGCTTTTATCATAACATATTTTTAGTCATTGTCAAAATTTTTTGGTTAAGATTTTTATTTTGGTAACTGCCCGTTCTATATCATCATTAATTATAAGGATAACATCAATTTTTTTATTTATAGAATCTAATACTGATTTAAATTCACTTAATTGTCTTGTGCCCAAAGTTGAAACAATAGCTGACCTAAAGTCATCGTTCGTTTTTTGACACCTATCAGCTAGTCGTGCCGCGAGATGGAGTAAAATAGGTGCAGGAGGTAAAATATAAACCAAAATAAATTCATAATCTTTATAAATTTTGAAATATTCAGCTAAGCTTGTTAGGTTGATCGGATTTTCTTCAATTAATATTATTTGTGATTTTTGCAAAACTTTTTCTATATCATGTTTTTGAATTCCATATTTTCCTCTTTTTTTTCTATTCATACATATTGCAAAACCATTTTGAGCAGCAATTTTTTTAAATTGAGCTTCATCAATGAAGTGGTAGTTTTTACCGTTTTTTTCATTCTTTCTTTTTTTTCGTGTAGTTGTATTAACAACTGTATTAAAACCCAAAGCATTTTTTATAGTTTCCTTACCAACTGCACCAGGTCCAGCTATTCCAAAAATAATTTTTTTAATATTTGTTTTAAATAATTTTTTTTGAACTTTATTAAATAAAACTTGTTCAAGTTTATAAGGAATCTCATTAATATTACTATTCTTAATTCCTAATTCTTTTGCAAAAACATAAAGTGCTTGTTCCCAAGCCCTATAATGTATTAATAATAAATCTATATTGTCTTCAACTAACCTAAAAACCTCTCTAGAATAAATATTCTCTAAAACCAGTAAATCCTTTTCGAAAGAAGATTTTAATGTTGGCTTTTTTCTCATTATTAAATGTTTATATCATAAAAAATACTATTTGTCTTTAATTCTCACATATTATAATATATCTATATTATGATTTCCCGAATATATGTGACACCTAAAGGCAAAGCTAATTTCATTAATTCTTATTTAATTTCACATAAATTTGCAAGTGATCAAAGAGATAAAATCCTTAAAATAGCCAAGGCTTTAACTAACCCCATCCTCGAAGAATTTTTTATAAATAAATTCCCAAAAACAAAGAAATTTACTTATGTAATAGAAATAGGTTTTAAACCTGGGGTCACAGACAATGTCGGGCATACTGTAGAAGAAACTATAATTGATTTACTGGGTGTTGTCGGGTGTCCAACACCCGACAACATAGCAGTCTATACTTCTAAGATTTTTTTAGTTTCCAATTCTAAATTAGAAGAAGTAAAAAAGATTGCTCTCTCGCTTCACAATCCTCTCATTGAGCGTTCTTATGTCGCGAGTTTTGCTGAAATAAAAAAAAATGGCTTACCCTTAAAGGTTCCTAAGGTTATTTTAAAAAAGGCTATTCCTGTAATTAATGTTTCTCTTAATGTGTCTGATGAAGAACTTAAAAAAATCGGAAAAGAGGGGATAATGGACGAAACAAATATTAGACGAGGTCCTTTGGCTCTTGATTTGACATCAATGAAAGTAATCCAAGAACATTTTAAAAAATTTAAAAGAGATCCGACCGATATTGAGCTGGAGTCTCTTGCGCAGACTTGGTCTGAACATTGTAAACATACTATTTTTGCAAATCCTATTGACGACATCAAAGACGGTTTATATAAAACATACATAAAAAGCGCAACAAATCTAATCAGAAAAAATAAAGGCAAAAATGATTTTTGTATTTCTGTATTTTCTGATAATTCTGGAGGAATAATTTTTGATAAAGATTATTTAATAACGCATAAAGTTGAAACACACAACAGCCCTTCAGCCTTAGATCCATTTGGAGGTGCTATCACAGGTATTGTGGGTGTAAATCGAGACACGATAGGTTTTGGCTTAGGTGCTAAACCAGTAGCTAATGTTTATGGTTTTTGTTTTGGAAACCCAGAAGATAAAAGCTTACTTTTTCGCGACAAAAATTTAACACAAAAAATGCTTTCACCAAAAAGAATAATGGAAGGGGTGGTAAAAGGTATAAATGTAGGAGGAAACTGTTCCGGAATACCGACTCTTTCTGGTTTTGTTCATTATGATGATAGATATAGGGGCAAGCCTCTAGTTTTTGCTGGCACAGTCGGATTAATTCCAAGAAAAATACAAGGAAAATTATCACACAAAAAACAGGCACAAGTTGGAGATTATATCGTTGTTGTTGGCGGAAGAGTAGGGCTTGATGGTATTCATGGGGCAACTTTTTCTTCTGTGGTAATGGATTCAAGTTCCCCAGCGACCGCAGTGCAAATCAGTGACCCAATTACTCAAAAAAAATTAAGTGATGCAATAATTAAAGAAGCGCGTTATATGAATTTATATAATAGTATTACTGATAATGGTGCTGGTGGAATTTCTTGTTCAGTTGCTGAAATGGCAAAAGAATGCGGGGGAGCAAAAGTTTTTTTGGAAAAAGTACCACTAAAATACCTGAGTCTTCGTCCATGGGAAATTTGGATTTCAGAATCACAAGAACGTATGACTTTATCGGTGCCAAAGAAAAAGTGGAGTACATTCAAAAAATTAATGGAGAAAAGGGGAGTGGAAGCGACAGTAATAGGTGAATTTACAAATTCTAAAAAATGTATTGTAGAATATAGTGGTAAAAAAATCATGGATATTGATATGGAATTTTTACATGAAGGACTTCCAAAACAACATTTAATTACTTCTTCAGTTATTTATAAAAATATTGAACCAATACTTGAAATAAAAAAATCTTTTACTGCAATTCTAGAAAAATTACTAAGTAATAAAAATCTTAGTGGATTTTCTTTTATTTCCGAACAATATGACCATGAAGTGCAAGGGTCTTCTGTTCTAAAACCACTTTCTGGGAGAGGTCGTATAAATACCGATGCACAAGTTTTTCAACCAGTTTTAAATTCAAATAAAGGAGTTATTTTGTCTTCTAGTACTTATCCTTCATATGGAGATATTAGCACTTATCATATGGCTTCTTGCGCGATAGATACTGCTATTAGAAATACTGTTTGTTCTGGTGGAACACTTTCGCATTTAGCAATTTTAGATAATTTTTGTTGGTGTTCATCCAATGACCCAAAACGTTTAGCGCAGTTAGTAGATTCAGTGAAAGCTTGTTATGAATATGCTGTAGGTTTTGGTACACCTTTTATTTCTGGCAAAGACAGTATGTTTAATGATTTTAAAGGTTATGATGAAAAAGGGGAGCCTATGGCTGTTTCTATACCACCGACACTTCTTATTTCAGCGATCAGCGTTATGCCTGACTTAAATAAAACTGTTTCTCCAGAATTTAAAAAAATTGGCGATATAATTTATTTATTAGGAGAAACGAATGATGAACTTGGTGGGGGAGAATATTATAAAACACTTGGCGTTGTTGGTAGTAATGTACCAAAAGTAGATTTAAAGAAAAATATAAAAACTTATCGCGCTTTAGAAAAAGCAATTCAAAAAGAATTAATAGCTTCGGCAATATCTGTAAATTCTGGCGGACTTGCAATAGCACTCGCCAAAGCCTGTGTGGGAGGAATGGTAGGTTGTAATGTTTCCCTAAAGAGCCAGATAGCGCCTAAGGCGCTATCTGTAGAAGTAAAATTATTTTCTGAAAGTCAGGGAAGAATTTTAGTTTCTGTTTCCCATCAAAATGTTGCTAAATTTGAGCAAATAACCGCTACTTTACCAAGGGTTACCCTTGGTAAAGTAATAAAAGATGGGAAATTTATAATTACCAATGGTAAAAATAAAGTAGTAGAAACAAATATTAAAAAGTTGTATGATGCATACCATAAATTTTCTAACTCACAAAAATGAAAAAGCCAAAAATAATAATAATATCAGGATATGGATTAAATTGCGAAGAGGAAACAAAATTCGCTTTTGAGTTGGCGGGAGGGATTGCAAATATAGTACATATCAATGATTTAATAAAAAAACCGAAAATGCTTAAAGAATATCAAATCTTAGTTTTTCCTGGAGGATTTTCTTATGGAGATGATACTGGTAGTGGAAAAGCCTATGCGAATAAATTTAAAAATCATTTAGCGAAAGAGTTAACAGAATTTTTATCTCGCAATACTCTCACAATTGGTATTTGTAATGGATTTCAAATTATAACTAATTTAGGAATTTTGCCTGGCGGGCTTACCTATAATAAAAATGGAAAATATATAGACAGATGGGTTGATTTAGAAGCAAAAGGAAACAGTCCCTGGCTCAAAGGTATTAAAAAAATATCACTGCCAATAGCGCATGGCGAAGGACATTATGTTATTTCCAAAAAAGAATACAAAAAAATGAGAAAAAATAAAGAAATTGCTTTTGTTTATACAAATGGAGAAATTTGTAAGTTTCAAAATCTTGAAAAAAACCCAAACGGATCAGAATATGACATCGCAGGAGTTTTAGCATATAATGGCAGAGTGCTAGGTATGATGCCACATCCAGAACGTGCAATGTTTTCGCACCAAAGTCCAATATGGCAGATGGATAAGAATGTTCAAAAAGAGGGGGTAGGATTACAGATTTTTAAAAACGCAATTAATTATTTTTTAAATTCATGAGCGAACTAAAAGAAAAATGTGGAATCGTAGGAATATACGGTAAAGATTTACCTATTTCTCGGTTAGCTTTTTTTGCTTTATTTGCATTACAACACAGAGGACAAGAAGCATCAGGCATCACCACTAATGATGGAAAAAAATTTCGTACTCATAAAGGCGCAGGACTCGTATCTCAAGTATATACAGAAAAAACAATAAAAAAACTGACAGGGTATATAGCCATAGGGCACAATAGATACTCCACTTCCAAAGGGGGAGCACTTCATCATGCTCAGCCAGTTGTAAACAAGGATGCTTCTTTTGCCTTAGCGCATAATGGCAACTTACCAAGTATAAAAGCATTAGAAAATTTTCTTTCTTCAAAAAAAATATTAAAAAAAGATCGTAATGACTCAGAACTTATAGCTGATGCTATAGATTTTTATATAAAAGAGGGTAACTCACTACCAAAATCTATTGAAAAAGCTTTTCCTTTATTTACTGGGTCTTTTTCTTTAATAATGATGAGTAAAGATACCTTAGTTGCTGTGCGAGACACTTATGGAATGCGTCCACTTGCGATAGGGAAACTTAATAAAGGTTATGTTATAGCTTCAGAAACATGCGCAATCCAAACTATCGGCGCAACATTTTTAAGAGAAGTAAAACCAGGAGAAATGATTATTATAAATAAGGCTGGAATAAAAAGTATACAGTTAGCGCCATCAAATCCAAAACATGACATATTTGAATATGTTTATTTCGCTCGACCAGACAGCTCACTAAATGGTAAATTAATTTATGAAGTCAGAAAAAACTTTGGAAAAGCACTTGCTCATGAGTTTAAGAAAAAAGTCGACATTATTGTACCTGTGCCTGATACAGCAATGCCTGTTGCCTTAGGGTATAGTCAAGCATCTGGCATTCCAATAGAAATGGCTTTGGTGAAAAATCGCTATGTCCATAGAACTTTTATTGAACCCGATCAAAAATCTCGCCGGAATAGTGTTGCGCTTAAACTTATACCACTTCCACAAATTTTAAAAGGTAAAAAAATAGTAGTGATAGATGATTCTATAGTTAGGGGACACACGTGTAAAAAATTAGTTAAAACGTTTTTTAAAGCAGGCGCCAAAGAAGTGCATCTTTTGATCTCTTCTCCACCTATCCGTTATCCAGATTTTTATGGTATGGACACACCTAATCAAAATGAATTAATTGCATCATATAAAACAGTAGAGGAAGTTCGTAAATTCATGGGAGCTACATCACTACATTATCTTTCACTTGAAGGTTTAATAAAAGCTATTGGCTTACCTAAAGATAAATTATCCACATCATGCTTTACAGGTATTTACCCTATTGATTTAAAAGAACGAAAAAGTGAAGTACGATACGATGTCTCAACAAAATAAACTAAAATTAGTTATATTAATTTCTAATACTGGTACAGGTACCAATCTAAAAGCTATAATTGATGAAGTTAATTCTGGTACAATTAAAGCTGAGATTTGTGCGATAATTTCAGATACAAAAGAAGCTCAAGGACTAGAACATGCGCGAAAAAATAATTTAAAAATTGAAATTTGTGAAGCCAAAGAAGACCTATTGTCACTTTTAAATAAAATAAGTCCAAATTATATTTGCCTAGCTGGCTGGAAACAAATTATTACAGACGAAGTAATTTTGGCTTTTCCAAATAAAATTTTAAATTTGCATCCTGGCTTAATTCCAGACATAATTAATGAAAGTGTAAAAAATCCTGATGACACAGAAGCTCTTTGGAATAAAGGAATGATGACCATTAAAGCGATCCAGAATTTCTTAGATAAAAAAGCCACCTTCGCTGGTTCTAGTGTTCATTTTTTAACTTTAGAATTTGATTTTGGTCCTGTGCTGGGAAGAACTTTTGAAAAAATTGAAGATAATGATGATATTGAATCTTTATATGGAAGACTAAAGAAAAAAGAAAATAAGTTATATGTAGAAGTATTAGAAAAATTGTGTCAAAATAAATAATATGCAAAAACAAAAAATTTTAATAATAGGTTCCGGTGGAAGGGAACATGCTATAGGGTGGAAAGTAGCGCAATCACCCAAGGCGGGACAAATTTTCTTTGCGCCTGGAAATGGGGGGACAAGTAAAATAGGAATTAATGTAGATATAAAAGCAAATGATATAAAAGGATTGTTAGAATTTGCAAAAAAAGAAAAAATAGATTTAACATTGGCTTTACCTGACGACCCACTTGCGCTTGGAATTGTAGACGAATTTAAAAAAAATAATTTACGTATTTTTGGCCCGACAAAACAAGCTAGTAAAATTGAATGGTCTAAAGCTTTTTCAAAAAATTTTATGCATCAACACAATTTATTAACAGCAAAATTTGAAATATTTAATAATTTTGAAAAAGCAAAAAAATATATATCAGAACAATCTTTCCCAGTTGTTATAAAAGCAAGTGGTTTAGCATTGGGAAAAGGTGTAATCATTTGCCAAAATCTAGAGGAAGCGAATGAAGCGCTAGAAAATATGTTTATAAAAAAAGTTTTTGGGGATGCTGGCAGTATTGTAGTAATAGAAGAATTTTTAACTGGTCCAGAAATTTCTATTCATGCATTTTCAGATGGGAAAAATTACAAAATGTTTCCAACTTCTCAGGACCATAAAAAGATAGGAGAAAATAATACTGGTTTAAACACTGGTGGAATGGGCACGATCGCTCCGCTCCCTTTTGTGACTGATAAACTTTTAAAAAATATTGAAAAAGATATTGTTATTCCAACTATTGAATCAATGAATAAAGATGATAATCCATTTTTAGGTGTGATTTATCCAGGATTAATGCTAACAAAAGATGGCCCAAAAATTCTTGAATACAATGCGCGTTTTGGCGACCCAGAAACTCAAACATATATGCGACTTTTAGATACAGATATTTTGGATATTTTTAATGCATGTGTTGATGAAAAACTTGATCAAATAGAGATAAATTGGAGTAAAAAATTCGCTTGCACAATAGTGCTTGCTTCAGGAGGATATCCAGAAAATTATGAAAAAGGTAAAGTAATTTCAGGTATTGAAGAAGCAGAAATGCAATCTGATATAGTTGTCTTCCACGCTGGCACAAAAATTGTGAGGCAAGACCTCACAACTAATGGCGGGCGAGTATTAGGAGTTTCAGCTATTGGAAATACTCTAGAAGAAGCACTACAAAAAGCTTACAAAGCTATAGAAAAAATTTCTTTTGAAGGTATGCAATACCGCAAAGATATCGGTCAATCTGCATTAAAAATACCTATTTATCCCAATTAAAGAATTGTTCTCGATCTGGTCCTGTACCAACGGAGATGATTTTTATATTTAGGTCAGAAAGTTTATTTTTTATATATTTCAAATAAGAGATAAGTTCTTTGGAAACCTTTTTTTTATTATTCACCCCATAATTTTTCTCACCCCAGCCATTTATATTATCTGTTACCACTTCTGTCACCTGATTTAAATAAAGTGGAAATTCTTTTAGAGTTTTTGTTTTATTTTTTTCTTTAGTTTTATATCCAGTTACAACTTTTATTTTATCACTCAAACAAATATCAGCTTTATTGATAAAAATTCTATTAGCGCCAGAAAGTTCTATGGCATAACGTAAAGCAAATAAATCAAGCCAACCACACATTCGCGGACGGCCAGTGGTCGATCCAAATTCCTGCCCAGCATTTTGAAAAAGTTTCTCTAAAGTTTCGTCTTTTATTCTAGCTGGAAAACTTCCACCACCTACTTTTGTTGTGTAAGCTTTTATCACACCATATATATTCCGTATGTAAGTATGAGGAACACCCAAGCCTAAACATACACTAGCTGGTAGGGTATTAGAACTTGTCACATTTGGATAATCTCCAAAATCAATATCAAGCATCACAGCCTGCGCGCCTTCAGCTAAAATATTTTTTCCTTCTTTCAGCTTTTTTTGTATTAAAGAAGATAAAATACAAATCTTAAGTTTCTTTATTTCTTTTACAGCTTTCCACCATTTTTCCTTTGCTTCTTTTATTTTTTTAAAATCAATTTCAAAACCATATTTTTCTTGATACATCTTTAAAACATTAATATGAAATTCTGACAAAATTTCTTCTTTTTGTTTAAAATCTGGTGACAATATATCGCCAATTAAAAACGCTCTTCTTGCTCGGACATCACTATAAGCTGGGCCTATGCCCCTTAAAGTAGTTCCTACTTTTGTTTCTAATTTTCCACTCAATTTACCTCTGCGATATTCCTCTGCTTGATCTAAAAATGGATGCAAATATGAGACTAACTTTGCGCGGTTTGAAATATAAAGACGAGAAATAACATTGAACCCCAGACTTTTTAATTGGGAAATTTCTTCGACTAAAGATACTGCATCCACCACAACACCATTACCGATATATAATTCTATATCCTTATGGAGACAACCAGACGGAAGAATATGTCCAATAAAAGTAGTCTTGCCTAATTTAAGAGTGTGTCCTGCATTTGCCCCTCCTTGAAAACGCGCTACCCCGGAATAAATACCAGAAGACAAAAGTTGATCTATATTTTTACCTTTTCCTTCATCTCCCCACTGAAGACCTACAACCACATCTATAAAACCATTTTTATTATTCATATAAAAAATAAAAATTACTGTCCTACACTATAATTAGGAGACTCTTTGGTAATTATAACATCATGAGGATGACTTTCTTTTATACCAGAATTAGTAATCCTGACAAATCTTGCTTTATCTTGAAGAGTTTTTATATTTTCCGCTCCGCAATATCCCATACCAGCTCGAAATCCTCCCACAAGCTGATAAATTACTTCTGAAAGTCCGCCCTTAAAAGAAACTCTACCAACAATTCCTTCTGGCACAAGTTTTTTTATGTCATCTTCCATATCTTGAAAATATCTATCTTTAGAACCTAGTTGCATAGCCTCAATAGAACCCATCCCGCGATAAGTTTTATATTTTCTAGATTCAAAAATGATTACCTCCCCAGGAGATTCTTCAACTCCAGCAAATAAGGAACCAACCATAACAGAACTTGCTCCTGCTGCTATTGCTTTAGTAATATCTCCTGTGTGTTTTATGCCACCATCAGCGATAACTGGCACACCTGAACCCTTTATAGCTTTCGCTACCTCATACACAGCAGAAAATTGAGGATAGCCTACACCAGCAATTATCCGAGTAGTACAAATTGAACCTGGGCCAATACCAACTTTTACGGCATCTGCTCCAGCTTTAACTAAAGCTAACGCCGCTTCTTCTGTAGCGATATTCCCAACAATAACTTCTAATTTAGGAAATTCTTTTTTTATTTTCTTCAACATTTCAATTACTCCTTTTGAGTGACCATGAGCAGTATCAATAACTATTACATCCACTCCATTTTGCACAAGTGCTTTAACTCTCTCTCCTGTATCATTTGATACTCCTATCGCTGCGCCAACACGCAAACGACCTAAATTATCTCGAGAAGATTTTGGGCGAGACCTTACTTTCATTATATCTTTATAAGTAATTAGACCAATAAGTCTGTTTTTATTATCAACTAAAGGCAATTTTTCAACTTTATATTCTGTTAAAATCTTTTCAGCTTCTTTTAAATCCGTGCCGATACTACCAGTTATTAAGTTTGTTTTTGTCATCACTTCTCCCACAGAAAGTTCTAAATTTTCTTGAAATCTCAAATCACGATTAGTTAAAATTCCCTTTAATTCCATATTTTTACCAACTATTGGAATTCCGCCAATTTTATTTTCTTTCATTATGGTTAAAGCTTCACGAAGCAAAGCTTCTTCCGTTAAAGTTATAGGGTCATGAATCATCCCGCTCTCAGAACGCTTTACCTTACGCACTTCAGCTGTCTGTTTTTCAATAGTCATATTCTTATGAATAATTCCTATCCCTCCCTCTTGAGCCATTGCTATTGCCATATCTCCTTCAGTTACCATATCCATAGCAGCAGAAACAATCGGAACACTGAGTGTTATTTTTTTAGTAAGCTTTGAAGAAATATCAACATCGCGAGGTAAAACTTCAGAGTATTGTGGCACAAGTAAAACATCGTCATACGTCAAGCCTTCTTTAAAATTTTCTCGCTGTATTTTTATTTTGTTTTTTTCTACTTTCAAAGCCATAATATATCGTGTATACTACCATACTATGAATGATATACAAATCCTTATTGTGGACTATGGGTCGCAATATACACTAATTATCGGTAGAACTTTGCGGGAACTCGGAGTACGAAGCATAATATTACCACTAAACAAAGTTGACGGGTGGCTTAAAAATAATATACCTAAAGCGGTCATTCTCTCTGGTAGTAATTGGAGCGTTCACAACGAAGGTGCGCCAGAGCTTCCTAAAATACTTAATGCTACTCTCAAAAATAATAACAAAAAATATTTAATTCTAGGAATCTGTTATGGTATGCAACTTCTAGCGCACAAACAGGACGGCATCGTCGCAAGACCACTTGATCATCGTGAATATGGACCAGCTACAGTAACATTAAATACAACACATCCTCTTTTTAATGGTGTTCCAAAAAAGACCAAAGTCTGGGCAAGCCATGGAGACACTGTCACCAAACTTCCTAAAGGTTTTACTTCTATCGCCACCTCAGGTGGAATTGCTGCTATGAGCAACAAAGACAATAATATATTTGGAATCCAATTTCATCCAGAAGTTGTTGATACCAAAGAAGGAAAAAAAATATTACAGAATTTTTTAAATATGGCTAATTGTAAAAAAGATTGGAATCCGATAAATTTAATTCATGAAATTCAAAAAGAAGTATTGGATATTGTAGGAGAAAAACCTGCCCGCCGTGGCGGGGAAAAAGTTATCTTAGGAGTTTCAGGTGGAGTAGATTCCACTACTTTAGCTGCAATCCTTGCACCAGTTTTAGGGCGTAGGCTCATTTGTATAGCCATAGATACTGGGGGACTAAGGCAAGGTGAGATAATAGAATTAAAAAGTAATACTAAAAGTGCCGGCATAACAAGTCTTAAAATAATTTCTGCTGGAGATAAATTTATAAAAAATATTAGTACCACAATTGATGGGGAAGAAAAACGCGCGAAATTTCGTAATGTATATAAAAGAATATTTGAAGAACAAATAAAAAAAGCGGGCGCAAAGTTTATAGTTCAAGGAACTTTAGCAACAGATATTATTGAGAGTGGAAAAATAGGGGAGTCAGCAATGATTAAGACTCATCACAATGTAGGTCTTAATTGGAAAGTAGAAGATTTGCATCCTTTTAGAAATTTATTTAAATATGAAGTACGAGAATTAGCTCGCGTACTAAAACTTCCAAAGGTCATCTCTGAGCGCAATCCCTTTCCTGGTCCTGGTTTGTTTTTAAGAATTGTTGGCACGCCAGTCTCAAAAGAAAAACTTAATCTTGTACGAGAAGCGGATAAAACTGTAGCAGATATATTAAAAAAATATGATATCGACAAAGATATTTCCCAACTCATTGTCGCCCTTCTTGGTGTTAATTCTGTCGGCGTAAAAGGCGACGAACGTGTTTATGGACACTCACTCGCTATTCGTGCTGTGCAAACAGTAGATTTTATGACAGCCAAAGGCTATTATTTTCCGGAAGTGGTAATGGAAGAAATTACAAATACTCTCACTAAACATAAAGACATAGTTCGTGTATTTTTTGACATGACCCCTAAACCTCCAGCAACAACCGAATTTGAGTAATCTAATCAAAATAAAATGATAAAAGAAAATAAAAAAATAAAATCAGCTTTAATTTCAGTTTTTAATAAAGATGGACTTGAAGAAATTGTAAAACTTCTTCATAGGCATAATGTAAAAATTATTTCTACTGGTGGTACGGCAGAATTTATTCGCAAACTTAGTGTACCAGTAACTGAAGTAGAAGAAATCACAAATTATCCTGCCTTATTTGGTGGTAGAGTTAAAACACTGCAACCACAAATTTTTGGCGGGATTTTAAATCGCCGAGATAATGTAAATGATATAAAAGAAAAAGTGGAGCACAAAATAGAAGACATTGATTTGGTAATCGTAGACCTATATCCATTTGAAGAAACTCTAGCTAGTGGAGCTAATGAGGAAGAAATTATTGAAAAAATAGACATCGGCGGAGTATCTTTAATTCGCGCAGCGGCGAAAAATTTTAATGATGTCGTAGTGATTCCTTCAAAACATCAATATGAAGAATTAAAAAATATTTTAAAAATAAGTGACACTACGACATTAGAACAACGCAAAAAATTTGCAGGCAATGCATTTGAAGTGACAAGTATTTACGATAGTGCTATTCGTGGGTATTTTCAACCTTTGCCAAAGATGCCCTTTGACATATTGATGTCAAAGGGCATCTTTGGCAATATCCCGCTGCGCTATGGAGAAAACCCACACCAAAGAGCAAAATTTATAGGTAATTTAGAAGAGAGTTTTATACAACTTCATGGAAAAGAGCTTTCTTATAATAATTTGATGGATACTGAAGCTGCCATTATGACCGTTTATGATTTTAGAGATCCTGCTTTCGCTATTGTTAAACATATGAATACTTGCGGTCTGGCTGTTAGGGAAGAAGGACATTTATTTGAGGCGTATCAAGCAGCTTATAATGCCGACCCACTTTCAGCTTTTGGTGGAGTATTAACAGCTAATAGAATTATTGAGGAAGACATCGCTAAACTTATCAAGGAACAAAAACTTTTTATAGAAGTAATTATTGCGCCAGATTTTTCAAAAGAAGCTTTAAATATTTTAATGGAGAAAAAGGATTGTAGAATTTTGAGGTGGAAAAAACCAAACCTTCCGCTAAAACAAAACAAGACTTGCTTTACTGGAATTCTGTCGCAAGATCGAGATACTCATATAGAAAGTGAGACAGATTTAAAAGTGACAACTAAGCGTGAACCAACAGAGCAAGAGAAAAAGGATTTACTCATTGCTGCAGTAATAACGAAACATTTAAAATCTAATGCTATCGCTTTAGTAAAAGATGGAACACTTCTTTCAATGGGTTGTGGACAAACTTCACGCATTGATGCATTAAAACAAGCTATTGATAAAGCCAAAAAATTTAAATTTTCACTCAAGGGTGCTGTTATGTCATCTGAAGCATTTTTCCCATTTCCTGATTGCGTAGAGATGGCAGGGGAAGAAGGTATAACTGCTGTACTTCATCCTGGAGGTTCAAAGAATGATCAAACATCCATAGATATGGCAAATAAATACAAAATGGCAATGGTAACAACTGGCTTTAGACATTTTAAGCATTGACATTTCAATAAAAGTGTGACACAATGCTCAGAGAATAGCGATTTGAGATAATCTCAGAAATGAGATTTTATTTTTGTTCTACATAATAAAAAAGGAGAGTGAAATGAAAAAATTATTTTTAACGGTGGTGGTTGTGGCCATATTAGCATTTTCAATTTCTTGCCGGGCGGACGAAGTGTCACTAGTGAGAATTAATGTTGTCAAAAAAACCGCTGGATTTGTCGCTGGATTTGCGTCCGGATTAGGTTTTCACGAGCTTGGACATGAAGCCATGGCTAAACTTGAAGGAGCGGAAATGCACTGGAGTGATACGAACTGGAGTACCAATGCATCCCCAGCGACCTTGCGAAACATTGCCATTGCCGGTTTCGGGGCTCAAATATTGAGCACTGAAGTTATGCTGGGAACTAACATCATCCCAAAAGACAACTCGTTTGTCTTGGGATGGTTGACTTTCAACATACTGAATACCGTACAGTATGTTGTAACAGATAATTTGCGAAATGGAGGTTACGGAGATTTTGAGACTCTCCGTAATAACGGAGGAAATACGGATTTGGTAAAAATCGGACTATTGGTGCACGCAGTATTGAGCGCCTACCGACTCTATAAAAATCCAAAATTTATTCCGTATGTCAGCGCGACCAAGGATGAGTTTGTCCTTGGACTAGCATGGAAATGGGATTAATCTTAACTATCAAACAGCCAGTACACTCGAAAGGAGGAAAATGTATTGGCTGTTTTAATTTGTTTTATATTGAAAAAATGATAAGATAAAATTACTATGAAAAATCTAAAAGTTGGTATAGTTATGGGTTCAGATTCAGATTTGGAAATAATGACGGAAGCGGCAAAAATTCTTGAAGAATTTAATGTGCATTATGAAATGACTGTAGCTTCTGCGCATCGAAGTCCTGATTTAGTACATAAATACACAACCAGTGCAAAATCTCGCGGATTGAAAATTATTATTGCTGGTGCAGGTGGAGCAGCGCATTTAGCAGGAGTTATCGCATCACTGACGACTCTTCCTATTATCGGTGTCCCAATTAAATCAAAATATTTAAAAGGACTTGATTCTTTATTTTCTACTGTCCAAATGCCTCCAGGTGTACCAGTAGCCACTGTCGGAATTAATGCAGGGAAAAATGCTGGACTTTTAGCTTTACAAATACTTGCAACAGGTGATAAAAATTTAGAAAAAAAATTAGTTGCCTATAAAAATAAAATGAGTAGTGAAGTGAAAGCAAAAGGAGAAAAACTTTTAAAAGTTGGATATAAAAAATATCTATCTGCGCAGGAAAGTTTAGAAAATAAATAAGATGAGCGATTTGTATAAACAAGCTGGTGTAAACATAGAAGCTGGTAATGAAGTCGTAAGACGAATTAAAAAAAAAGTGGCAAGTACTCACACTAGTGCTGTACTTACAAATATCGGACACTTTGGCGGACTATATGATTTAGGAGAAATTATTAAAAATTACAAACATCCAATCTTAGTTCAAAGTATTGATGGCGTTGGGACAAAACTCTTGGTGGCTAAAATGGCTAACAAGTATGACTCTGTGGGTGAAGATATCGTCGGACATAGTTGTGGAGACATTTTAGCAATGGGTGCACGACCTATTACATTTCTAGATTATGTCGCTAATGAAACGCTTATACCAGAAGAAATGGAACAAATGGTTTCTGGTATGGTCAAAGCTTGCAAAGAAGCAGGAGTCGCAATTGTTGGTGGTGAAACCGCTGAAATGCCTGGAGTATATATGAAAGGTGAACATGATATTGCTGGATGCATTACTGGTATAGTTGAAAAAGATAAAATAATAACTGGGGAAAAAATTAAAGAAGGGGATATTTTACTAGGTCTCGCTTCTTCAGGACTGCATACAAATGGATTCTCTCTTGCTAGAAAATTAATTTTTGAAAAAGCAGGGCATACTATAGGTGAAAAAATTCCTGAACTTGATATGACTGTAAGAGAAGCACTTTTACAAGTTCACACGAATTACACTAAGCCAATCTTAGAAATACTTGATTCCGACATTGAAATAAAAGGCATAGCACATATAACCGGCGGAGGATTTATTGAAAATATTCCACGAATACTTCCTAAAAATCTTGATGCAGAAATTAAAAAAAGGACATGGCCAATCCTTCCAATTTTTCCTTTTATGCAAAAAATTGGAAATGTTAGTGAACAGGAAATGTATACCGCCTTTAATATGGGTATTGGAATGGTTTTAGTGTCTCCAGTATCAGAAAAAATAAAAATCACAAAAATTTTTAAAAAGTATCCAGATTATAAAATCTATGAAATTGGTAAAATTATTAAAGGTTCAGGCAAAGTACAACTAAAATAAAATATTTATGAACATTTTAGAAAAAACAGATTTCAAAAACTTGGGAGAAAAATATACTGGTAAAGTGAGAGATGTATACAGCCAAAAAGATAAAGTTATTATGATTTCTACAGACCGATATTCAGCTTTTGACCGTAATTTAGCGTTAATATCGTGCAAGGGACAAGTATTAACCCAAGTCAGTAAATTTTGGTTTGAGAATACAAAAGATATTGTAAAAAATCATGTCCTAGATTTTCCTGATCCAAATGTGGTGATAGGTAAAAAATGTAAAGTAATACCAATAGAATGGGTAGTACGCGGATACATCACAGGAATTACAAGCACATCTCTTTGGACACATTACAAAGAAGGCAAGAGAAACTTTGGTAATTTTGTTTTAACTGAAGGACTTAAAAAAAATCAAAAACTAGCAGAAATAGTTTTTACTCCGACAACAAAAGATGAACACGATAGGCCGATAACTCCCAAAGAAATTGTGACTGAAGGAATTCTCCCGGAGGAGATGGTAATAGAATTAGAAAGAATTGCAAAAACTTTATTTAAAAGAGGACAAGAAATAGCTCTTGCTCATGGATTAATTTTAGTAGATACAAAATATGAGTTTGGTTTAGATGAAAATAATGAAATAATTTTGATTGATGAAATTCATACCCCGGATTCTTCTAGGTATTGGCAAGCTGATTCATATCAAGCTAGAATAGACCAGGGTTTAGAGCCAGAGAATTTTGATAAAGAATTTTTACGTTTATGGTTTAAGGAAAATTGCGACCCATATAAAGATGAGATAATACCTGAGGCACCACACGAGTTAGTTCTTGAATTATCTAGAAGATATATTAAAATTTGTGAACAAATTACTGGAATTCCTTTTATGGTTGAAACTGGAGATATTTCCAAACGAATAGAAAATAATTTAAAAAAATATGAAATCTAAAATTTTAGAAAACACAATAAATCCATTAGACGGAAGATATTTTGATAAAACTCGGGTACTTGTGCCATATTTTTCAGAAGAGGCATTAATGAAATATCGAATAAGGGTGGAAACAGAATACCTAATTGCTTTATCTGAAAAGAAAATACTTCGCAAATTTACGCCAAATGAAATAAAAATAATTAGAAATCTTTATGAAAAATTTAACGAAAACTCATACAGAAAAATAAAAAAAATAGAAGCAACAACCAACCATGATGTAAAAGCAGTTGAATATTTAATAAAAAAAGAACTTTCCAAAACATCTTTAAAAGACAGCATTGAGTGGGTACATTTTGCCCTCACTTCCGAGGATACGAACAATCTGGCTTATGCTTTGATTTTATCTGATTCCTTAGATCAAGTTATTATTCCAGAAATAAATAAAATAATTTCTGAATTAAATGGTCTTGCAAAAAAATACAAAAATTTACCAATGCTTGCTCGAACCCATGGGCAACCAGCATCACCAACTACTTTTGGAAAAGAAATGAGAGTTTTCGGAGCTCGTATAGAAAAAAGAGTTACTGGTCTAAAAAGTATAAAAATACAAGCTAAATTAGATGGAGCAAGCGGAAACTGGAATGCTCATACAGTAGCTTATCTAAATATAAATTGGATTGAATTCAGTAAAAAATTTATTGAAAATTTTAATAAAGATCGCTCACAAAAACTCGAAGCAAATTTAATTACCACTCAGATTGAATGTCACGATAGTTATGTCGCAGTTTTCGATGCATTAAGAATGATAAACACAATTCTATTAAACTTCAATCAAGACATGTGGAGATATATTTCTGATAATTGGATAACTCAAAAAACAAAGGAAGGGGAGATCGGTTCTTCAACCATGCCACACAAAATAAATCCGATTGATTTTGAAAATAGTGAAGGGAATCTCGGTCTCGCAAATGCATTTTTTGAATTTTTTGCTAGAAAATTACCAATCTCACGTCTTCAACGCGATCTTTCAGATTCTACTGTAGAACGCGCTTTTGGCACGGCTTTTGGGCATTCATATTTATCTTATGTTTCTCTCCTCAAAGGATTAAGTAAAATCAATATAAATGAAATAAAGATAAAAGAGGATTTAAACAATCATCCAGAAGTAATTACTGAAGCTATTCAAACCATCTTGCGACGCGAAGGTGTAGCTATGCCATATGAAAAATTAAAAGAATTAACCCAAGGGAAACAAATTACACTTCTTGATATTCATAATTTTATTAATACGCTTGATGTAAGTGAAAAAATAAAAAAAGAACTTAAAAAAATTACTCCGGAAAATTATACCGGCCTTGCTTCAAAACTTGCTTCAAAGTAAGATAAGTAAATGATATACAGAATTTTAACTTCTCTTTTACTTTTATTTTCTATACTTTTTATGCCTTTCTGGATATCTGTTATTTTAGCATTAGCAAGTATGATTTATTTCTCCGTCTTTTGGGAAGTGACTGTTTTATTTCTTTTATCAGATTTACTTTTTGGAGTAAAAGAAGCAAAATTTTCGGGTGCAGTTTTTATTTCTTTTGTTTTTTCCATAATAATTCTTTTAATAATAGAGATTATAAAAAAGAAAACGCGATTTCGTTAAATCAATGATAAAAAATAAATTAAAAAATAAAAATTCTTTTGTAGAACCCGACGAAATTTTTTTGGACTCAAAAAATTTACAAAATTTTGATCGCCAGCAATTTGAAGGACGAATAGAACGTCCCATCTCAAAAAAAACTATTTTAATGTTAAGTATTTTGTTTTTATTTTTTACAGGAATTTTTGGGATGCGTCTTTTTTATCTTCAAATACAAAAGGGAGAAATAAATTTTAACCGAAGTCAAAACAATATATTAGAAAAAACTATTATTTTTACGGATAGAGGGATAATTTACGATCGAAACAAAAAGGAATTAGTATGGAATAAAAAAGAAAATACAGAAACTGAATTCACCGTTGAAAACACAGCTCCAAACCCTCCCACTCGCGCATATTTATCACCAGGATTTTCACATCTTTTAGGCTACGTTAGCTATCCATCAAAAGATAGTACAGGAAATTATTGGCAAAGCGACTTTATAGGCAAAGACGGATTAGAAAAACAATATAATAACATATTAAAAGGTGAAAATGGAACAAAAATAGTAGAAACAGATGCATTTGGAAAAATATATTCAGAAAATATTGTAAATACTCCAAAACAGGGAACTGATTTAATAACAACAATTGACGCACAATTACAGAAAGAACTATTTACCATTATTAAAAATCTGTCAGCAGATAGAACTTTTACCGGCGGGTCAGGAATAATAATGAATGCTATAAATGGAGAAATCATAACCACTACAAGTTTTCCTGAATATAATTCGGAAGTTTTATCATTAGGAAAAGATGTATCAACAATTAATAACTACCTAACAGATAAAAAAAAAGTTTTTGTGGATAAAAATATCTCAGGACTTTACACTCCAGGCTCAATCGTAAAACCTTTTTTTGCCTTAGGAGCTTTAGCAGAAGGGGTAATTGATCCATATAAAAAAATCCTTTCAACGGGTTCCATTTCTATTCCAAATCCTTATTTTCTAGACCAAAAAACTGTTTTCAAAGACTGGCAAGTAAATGGTTGGACAAACATGATGGAGGCAATAGCAGTGTCTTCGGATATTTATTTTTATGAAATCGGAGGAGGATTTGAAAATCAAAAAGGACTTGGAATAACAAATATAGAAAAATATGCAAAACTTTTTGGTTTTGGAGACAAAACTGGAATTGATTTACCAGATGAAAAAAAGGGGACAATACCAAACCCAGAATGGAAAGCTTTAAACTTTAAAAATGATCCTTGGCGCATCGGAGACACTTATCATACCGCCATTGGACAATACGGATTTCAAGTGACTCCGATAGAGATGGTTCGCGCGGTAGCAACTATCGCTAATAAAGGTAAAATATTAACTCCTCACTTAATATTAAATAACGTAGAAAAAGAAAATCAAAATACTATACTAAATTTAAATAAAGAATATTTTGATATAATTCATCAAGGGATGAGGTTAGCAGTAACTTCTGGAACTGCTGTATCACTAAACGTACCATACATACAAGTTGCCGCCAAGACTGGTACAGCACAAGTTAATTTGGCAAAAAATAAAGTGAACTCTTGGGTTATTGGTTTCTTTCCGTACCAAAATCCAAAATATGCTTTTGCAATAATGATGGAATCGGGACCATCCACTACCGGCAGTAGCGCAGCTACGTCAATTATGCGCCAACTTTTAGACTGGATGTCTGTAAATACTCCAGAATACTTTAAATAACTTAATAAACTTGCATATGCCCGTACTTTATTGATACAATATACTTATGCAAAAAGCACGTATATTTTTATTTTTAGGCATTTGGATAACGGTGTTGCCATATTTAGGTTTTCCATATTCTTGGAAAGATATATTAACAACTCTTTCTGGACTTGGAATTATTTATATAAGTTTTATGTTATATAAAGAATTTAAAACAGAAGGAACAAAAAAAGAAAAAACTTTTGATAATTTTAGAGAAAATGATTTTAGAGAAGAATCTAAGAAAGAAGAAATATAATATATAATCTTATGCAAAATTTTTTAAAAACAAAACGTATTGCTATTGTTTTTCTTTTTATTTCTTTGTTTTTTCTTACTTTTATTGTAGGTGTTTATACTGGCAACTCAAATCGACCTGAGATAGATAAAATCATAGGTATTTCTAATAAAGAAACACAAGTTATGACAAAGACAGACTTTTCTCCATTTTGGAAAGTTTGGAATACTATTAATGAGAAAAATCCATCTGCTAGTAAAATAACTGACCAAGATAAAGTATATGGAGCAATTGGAGGGCTTGTAAGCTCATTAAACGACCCATATAGCGTATTTTTCACACCAAACGAGACAAAGTCTTTTGAGGAAGAAATAGCTGGTAATTTTGATGGTATTGGTATGGAAGTTGGAATGAAGGATAAAATTCTTACTGTCATCGCTCCACTTAAAAATACTCCTGCCTATAGGGCAAATATTAAATCTGGTGATAAAATTCTAAAGATTGATACAATTGTTACTTCTGGATTAAATATTGAAAAAGCAATTAAATTGATACGAGGACCCAAAGGAACAACTGTCACACTCACAATTTTTAGAGAGGGAAGTCAGAAACCAGAAGAAATAAAAATCGTGCGAGATTCTATAAATATACCAACTCTAGATACAGAATTAAGAAAAGATGGAATTTTTGTGATTAAACTTTATAGTTTTTCTGCTAATTCTACTAATCTTTTCCGTAATGCGATGAAACAATTTGTAGAATCTGGAACTGATAAACTTTTGCTTGATTTGCGAGGAAATCCTGGTGGCTACCTGGATGCATCTGTGGATATAGCAAGCTGGTTCTTAAAAGAGGGAAAAATTGTAGTGACTGAAGACTACGGCAATAGTAAAACAGCAGAAATATTTAGAAGTAAGGGTTATAATATTTTTAATGAAAAATTAAAATTTATAATTTTAATTGATAGTGGTTCTGCCTCAGCTTCTGAAATTCTCGCAGGCGCAATGCGAGACAATGGGCGAGCAAAATTAGTAGGAAGTCAAAGTTTCGGTAAAGGATCAGTACAAGAAGTTATTAATGTAACTCCAGATACGATTTTGAAAATTACAGTAGCAAAATGGCTAACACCTAATGGAACTTCTATTTCTGAAAAAGGCCTAACTCCAGACTATCCTGTAGAAATTACTCAAAAAGATCTAGATGCAAAAATAGATCCACAATTAAATAAAGCCGTGCAATTATTACTAGCAACTAGAACCTAGCACCTAATTTATGAAAGTAATATTTTTACAAGATGTACCAAGAGTTGGTAAAAGACATGCTGTAAAAGATGTTAATGATGGCTACGCCATGAATTTTCTAATTCCAAGAAAATTAGCTGAACTTGCAACATTAAAAGCAGTGGCAGAACTTGAAATTCAAAAAAAAGAAATTGTTATTGAAAGGGAAGTACAAGAGAGTTTACTCTTAAAAAATTTAGAAGAAATAAAAGGCAAAACTATCATTATAAAAGCTAAAGCGGATAAAAAAGGGCATTTGTTTTCTGGTATCAAAAATAAAGAAATAGTGGAAGAAATGAAAAAACAACATCACGCCGACATCAGCGAAGAATTTATTGTCTTAGAAAAACCGATTAAAGAAATAGGGGAGTTTGAAATCCCAATTTCCATAAAAGACAAAAAGTCTTCATTTAAGCTTATAGTGGAGAAAACTTAAATTATTACATTTACTACTTTTTTGACAACCATATTGCCGTTGAAGGATGTTTTGCGTTTAGAGCCGAATTTGACTATGCCGTCTTTGAGTGCGAAAAGGGTATGATCCTTGCCTGTGGATACATTTGTACCAGCCATAATAGCCGTACCACGCTGACGAACTATAATAGAGCCAGATTGAGCCTTCTGACCGCCAGAAAGCTTTATTCCAAGGTATTGTGGATTCGAATCTCTTAAGTTTTTCGCGGTTCCTCCCGCTTTTCTATGTGCCATAAAATATAGTATAATTTATTTTATGGAAAAAATCAAGTCATTTATAGAGAGTGAGAAAGGGAAAGATATTTTGATAGTTCTCATTGTTATTTTGGTTGGTTTAGGATCATTTGAGCTAGGTAGGCTATCAAAAGAAAATGACTCGGGAAGCATAAAAATAGAATATCCGAATCAAGATTTCAACCAAGAAGCCAGCACTATTTCAGCTATAAGTAATGTGCCAAAGACAGTCTTTGATACAAATTCATTTAGAAAAACTTTTTTCGCTTCAAGCAAGGGAACTAAATATTATACAATAAGCTGTTCTGCCGGTAAAACTATCAAACAAGAAAACAGAGTTTATTTTACAACAGGGGAGGAGGCGCAAGCGGCCGGGTATACTCTTTCTAGCTCGTGTCAATAAAAATAATATTGTTTGTAGTATGGTAATAATTATTTATTATCAAATTCCTTTCCTCCATGAAATTTTTCATGTATATCTCTTAGTCCCTTATTTGTTACGTGAGTATAAATCTGTGTTGTGGCCACATTTTTATGACCTAAAAGCTCCTGCACGCTTCGTAAATCAGCTCCATGACTCAAAAGATCAGTAGCATAACTATGGCGAAGTGTGTGAGGTGTTACTTTTTTTGAAATTCCTGCAAGCATTGCACATCTTGAAATCATCTTCTGTATTGAACGGGGAGTAAGTCTATGATCATCATCTATATCTTTTCCGTGATAATTTATAAATAAAGGCTTCTGAATATCTGTTCTAGATGCTAGATAGATCCGAAGCCATAAAGCCGCACGAGGGGAAATAAAAATGGTTCGTATATGTTTTCCTTTTCCAACAATAGAAAGCTCAAAGGTGCGCTTCGGATTTTTATCTTTTAAAAATGACATCTGGTCTACATTGATTGCTACCAATTCCGAAATACGCATACCGGATGAAAAAAACAGTTCCATAATTGTACGATCCCGAAGGCCAATAGAGGTTTTTATGTCAGGAATCTTTAACATCTCTTCAATGTCGCGGACTTCTAGAAAAGAAATAGTTTCGTCGGTTTTTTGCTTGGCTAATTTCACCTTAGAGGAAGATATTGTCTCTATGTCGCGGTCAGCGAGAAAGTCAAGAAGCGCACGTACTGCAATCAAGTAATAATTTTGAGATTTTTTACCTAAATATTCACCAGAACGGGTTTTATAACTTCGAGCTAAATATAATCGATAATCCCAAATATGGTTTGCTGTTAAATCATGCGGGAGTAAATCTTCATTATTAGTTTTCTTTAGCCAATCAATAAATAGTTTTAGATACTGTTTATAATTACGTTGTGTATTGCTAGATAATCCTTTTTCAATCTCACAGTAATCAAGAAAGGGAAGGATGTATTTGACTATTGGTTGAATCGTTTTCTTTGTCTCCATATGATATAGTATAGTAGTTCGCACAATATATGTAAAGCGAATAACTATTCGCTTTACATAACGCAGATTTTACGACACCGAAGGTTCGTAATAATCTGCTCAAAGCGAACTTATCCACATATATAAATATATTCTATATATTAACAAGTCCCTTCCCAGATTACTACTGAATTTTTAGATTATTAGCTGCATTATCAAAATCTGTGGGCTTTCCATCACGAATACGCTCCATGTTGGAAATAAAACCTTTCCAAAAAATATTTACCCAGACATCATTCCAGAGATACGAAGCCGGCTCCGCTAAATATGTAATCCATAAACTTTTAGTCCCCTCCTTGACATAATTTACATTTTCTTGGCCAGTCGGACTATTAACAACAGATTTAATACTTATATTAAAATAACTAAGAATTAAAATAAGAATAATCCCAAAAACAAGAAATCCTAATATACTTATTCCATCTTGCTTGTTATTATTGTTTTTCATAAGCATAATTTATTTTAAAACACTTCCAAAAAACGATGAAAACCAATTGAAAACTCCAGAAATAGTTATCCCGAAATATTTCATTATAAGTAAAGCAACAATAATAAGAATTATAATTTGTAAAAAACCACTTTGTTTCCCACCACGGCAAGTAAAATTTTTCATACTTTTATTTTATCACATTAAATTTGATTAAGACAATGTTGTAAGTTATTTAAACATGCTTGGATTTGTAAAAGGTAAATAATACATTGGGTCAAGATAAGCATTTATAGGAGCAAGAGGCTGAGTTAATATCCTTCCAGGACAAGATTTACTAGGAATACTTTTCACCTCAACAGCATTAGGAGCATAGACTGTAACATGTAGATGTGGCCCCGTAGAATAGCCTGTATTGCCACTATAACCTACTTCTGTGCCCCTTTCTACTCTATTCCCCACCCCTACTTTAATCAAAGATAAATGCCCATAAGCACTAGATAAGCCATTGTCATATTTAATAAAGACAAATTTACCAAAAGAAACACCCGGACATTGTGCATCAGTATCTCCAGTTCCAGCCACCACCCCTCCTGCCATAGATTTAACGGGTGTACCAATGGCAGCTCTAAAATCTACTCCACCATGAGAACCAGAAACATATAGCCTTTTTGAATCTACGGTTCTTCCGAAAAGTTGGGTTATAAAAATGTAATCAAATGGCCAAGAAAATACTCCAGCATTAGGTAATTTAGATGGGTCTAAAATATATTTAAGTTGTGACTCATAATCACGCAGTTCTTTTTCTAATGCGTCTTTTTGAGCTAACCGATCTTTTAAAATCTTTTGGTAATTAGCTTCGCTATTCTTTGTTTGTTTCAAAAGTTTATTCTTTTCATTTGTATTTTGCACAACTATTTTCCGCTGATCAGAAAGTTGGGAATAAAGCTTAGTAAGTTGGTTTTTAGCATTAATAGTTTGCTGTCGGGTATTTTCTAATTCACTTTTAACTTGTTTTAAATTAAAAATGTTTTCTCTGATTTTATTGCGCACGCTCACAATATTATCAATATCGTTCCAGACAACAGTAAAATTATTTTGGGATAATAGTGTTTGCAGTATCCCATTCTGTTCTGTTTCGTTCATTTGCTTAATACCCAGCCTAATTGCTTCTGTATCATTGTTTATATGATCTTGCTTGTTGCCTATATCAGAACTTAGGTTTTGTATTGTAAGATTTGTTTTATCAATTTTATTTTGGGTAACGGCAATGTCCGCATTTAATTTTTTTTTAGTTAAATCAAGTTGTTTTAAAGAGCTATTTAAAGAAGTTTTCTGCTGACCTAGATCGTTTAGTTGTGCTTGATAAGCAACTATTTCTTGTTCTAATTTTTGGATGTCAGAATCTTTTTGATTTATTTTATTTTGAATTTCCTGAGCAGTTACTGCATAAGAAAAAGCTATCGGAATTAGAAGTAATGAAAATAAAACTATTATATTAAATAGCTTTTTGTAATCTGGAAATAGTTTCATTTTTTCCTATAATAGAGGCTATAATAAACGGATCCGGAGATTTATCAAGCCCTGACAGAGCAAAACGCACCGGATGAAGGAGCTCTCCCCTGCTATCTAGTTTGTCAGCAACAGTCATCAATGCATTTTTAATATTTTCTTGACTAAAATTATTTTCATCTAAATCTGTTAATATTTTTATAGCTAATTCTAAATTTTTTTTAATTTTTTCTATCGGGGTATTTTTATAAATTAGTTTGCTTTTATCATATTCCGGTGCCTTGAAGAAAAGGTTCAACTCCCCTCTCGCAATCATATCTTTCACGTCTCCCCATTTTGAAATTCGTTCTAAAATTAAAGGAACAAGTTTTAGATTACGCATATTTTCTGGAAGTTGTTCTAAAATATTTTTTTCAATTTCTTCTTTAGGAAGCAATTTTATATGCTCTTTGTTCAGCCAATTCAGTTTATCATCACTCCACTGCGCCCCAGAACGCTGAATTTTAGTTAAATCAAATACTTTAATTAATTCTTCTCTTGTATACACTTCCTTTTCTCCACCGGGATTAAAACCAAGAAATGTTAAATAATTTACCATTGCGTCTGGTAGATATCCTTCTTTTTCATAATCTAAAACATCTTTAGCGCCGTCACGTTTGCCAAGTTTCTTCTTTCCATCAATTCCCATTATCGGTGGAGTGGTTACAAAATGTGGTGGCGTAACACCAAGTGCTTCATAAATAGATAAAAATTTCGGAGTGGAAGAAATAAATTCTTGTCCTCTCACCACATGAGTCACACCCATCTCTATATCATCCACAATGTGCGCAAAATTATACGTCGGATATCCGTCGCTTTTTATTAAAATAAAATCATCCAACGCTTCGGAGCCAGCAGATAGTTCTCCCCAAACAATATCATTCCAAACAGTTTGCCTTAACTCCAAAATCTTAAATCGTAATGGTGTAGTTCCATCCCAAACAGGTGGATTCGTAGGTCTGTACTCACGATATAAAAAAGGTTTTTTTTCTAGTTCAGCTTTTTGTCTAAATTTTTCAATTTCTTCTTCTGTATAAGGATCTGCATATGCTAAACCTTTTTTTATTAAAATTTCTGCATATTTTTTATATAATTCAAGTCTCTCTGATTGAATATATGGCGCATATAACCCTCCAATATCCGGCCCTTGATCCCAATTTAAACCAAGCCATTTTAATGATTTTTGAATATGTTCAATTGAACCCACCACTTCCCTTTCCTTATCAGTGTCTTCAATTCGTAAAATAAATTGACCATTGTTTTTTCTCGCTAAAAGCCATGCATAAAGGGCAGTCCGAATATTTCCAACATGAATAAAGCCCGTCGGACTTGGCGCAAATCTAGTCACAACTTTTTCTGTAGTTTTTCCTAGCATGCTATTATTTTAGCATATTTTTCTATTTTTCGTGACTCAAAGCTATGTCTACTAATTCACGAGCTATTTTTTCGGCAGCACCTTCTTTACTGAAAGCTTTTGCATTTTCTGCCATTTTTTTATAATCTTCCTTATTTTCTATTATTCTATCAATCTCTGAACTTAAAATATTAGCTGTCATATTCGCCTCTTCGATTACACTGCAAGCCCCAGCTCGCGCATAATTGAAAGCATTTTTTCTTGAGTGATCAGCATTCGAATTTTTAAAAGGAATTAAAATTGATGGTACGCCCCAAGAAGCTATTTCAAATAAAGTTGATCCAGCGCGAGAAATAATAATAGTTGCAGCACCAGCAACCATTTTCAGTTGTAAAGAATTTAAAAAAGGTAAAGGTAAGTATCTTGTCTTATATTTATTTTCTATTAAAATAACTTCAGCTTGCCCAGAAACTGTTTTAAATTTCTTAATCCCAGTTTGGTGAATAATCTGATAATTTTTTATTAATGTTGGTAATGCGTCCAGAACAACATTATTTATAAGTTCTGCTCCTTGAGAACCACCAAGTATAACAATTATAGGTGTTCTTTCTTCTAATTTAAAATATTCAAATGCTTCTTTCCGCGGTGACCCATGCTCTATTTCAGTTCTTATTGGTTGTCCTATCCAAGCAACAGTTTTTTTAGGAAAAAAAACGGCAGCCTCCGAAAAAGACACAGCAACTTTTTTAGCAAAATGTCCAGCCCAAAGATTTACACGTCCAGGGGCAGAATCTGATTCGTGGATTAAAACAGGAATACGTAAAATTCTAGCTGCAAAAATTGTCGAAAAAGATGCATATCCTCCTTTACCAAAAACAACATCTGGATAAATTGAATACAATTTATAAATTGCATTAATTGTGCCAAAGAAAATTTTGAAAATATCAAAAAAATTTTGAAATGAAAAGTAAGTACGTATTTTCCCGGCGCTTATTTCTTCATACAAAAGTTCATTTTCAACAAGCATTTTTTTATCATAAGGACTATCAGAAAAATAATAGAGTTTTGCCCCTATAATATGTTCATGATCTATTATTTGATTAACTTTTTGGGCGACAGCAATAATTGGATAAAAATGCCCGCCCGTCCCTCCGCCTGTAAAAACTATTTTCATAAATTTAATTTAACTATTTTTACGCTGAAATTTTGATATATTAAACACAATACCTATTGCCATCATATAAACCATAAGCGCAGTGCCTCCTTGGCTCATAAATACTAATGGGACCCCCGTTAAAGGAAAAACTCCAACCACAGAAGCAATATGCATAAATGATTGCGCTGTAATTAGTATAACAATTCCATAAACTAAAAGTCCACTAAAAGCATCTGGAGAGCGATTGGCAATACGGAAACCGCGTAAAATAAAAAATAAATAAAGAAATATTGTAATAGTTGATCCAACAAAACCTAATTCTTCGCCCAAAACTGCAAAGATAGAATCTCCTTGCGGTTCAGGAAGATAACTAAATTTTTGAATACTTTGACCAAATCCATGCCCCCAAATACCACCTGACCCTAAAGCAATAAGCGATTGTTGAATTTGATAAGAAGACCCTTGCGCGTCTTGCGATGGATTTATAAAAGTTTTTACTCGTTCTTGTAGATAAGGCGTAAAATAAACAAGAGTTCCGAGTAGTAATACTGTCCCTAAAATTGAACCGAAAATATATCTAACGGGAACACTTGAAATAAAAAGCATCGATATTCCAACAATAGTAATCAAAATGAAACTTTTTGTATCTGGCTGTTTAAATAAAATAAAAGCAATAACTCCAATCATTACTAAAAATGGTAAAATTCCAAATTTAAAATCTTGCACTCTATTTTTTGCCCACGACAGCCATGCTGCAAAATAAATTACAAAAGCAAATTTTAAAAATTCCACTGGTTGGAAATTAAATCCACCTATGTGTATCCATCTTTGCGCTCCGCCATGACTCCACCCAATAGAAGGAATAAAAACCGCTGCTGTTAATAATATAGATCCTAAAAAAAAGAAAAAAGAAAATTTACGCCAAAATTTATAATTTATCTTAGAACAAAAATACATACCTACTAAACCGAAACCGAGACCAAGAACTAATTGACTAAAAAGCACTGAATAAAAAATTTTCTCATTTTTTGCCAAAATTCCCAAAGATGCAGAAATAAACATAGCAACTCCAAATGTTAATAAAAGAAATATAATTATAAGAAAAAATTTATCTACTTTTTTTTCTGTCATGTTTTACCGGCTAATAATTACTAAAATTATACCAATAATAGCAAACACAACTGAAAGAATCCAAAAACGCATTACTACCTTATAAGATGGCCAGCCAAGTGCTTCAAAATGATGATGAATAGGCGCAAGTTTGAATAATCTTTTACCACCTCTTAATTTCTTTGAGCACATTTGTAAAATAACAGAACCAGATGTGATGACAAGTGGTAATGCAACAACAGGAAGGACTAAAACTGAATCAGTTAGAAATGCGAGCGTTGCCAAAGTAATAGTGAGCCCAACAATACCAGTCTCTCCCATGTAAAATCTAGCTGGAGGAATATTAAACCAAAGAAATGCAAGTATCGCTCCAGTAATAACTCCAGAAAAAGCAGCGAGATCTATTTGATTATTTGCAAAAGCTATTGCCGAATATGCGGCAAAAATAGACGCAAGAACCCCTCCCGAAAGTCCATCTATCCCATCAATTACTCCGCCAGAAAAAGTAGCAAGCGCGACTATAATAAAAAACGGAATAATTAGAATACCTAAATAAATTTCTCCCCCAAATGGAATATGAATTCCTGTCATTCCTAATTTATAAAAAAACCAACATCCTATCAAAAAAGAAATAATGGTAACAAGAAAAACTTTCCACTTGCGCCACGACTTATCATCACGAGCGAACTTCCCTGCTCTATAAATTTGAATAAAGTCATCTAAAAGTCCAATCATTGAACCCAAAAAAAGGGTAAAAAAAGGGATTAAAGTTTGATTACGGCTTAAAAAATTTATTTTTTCCGAATCAACAGATGGAAATAAAACTGACGCTAAATAAAAAAGTAAGGTAGCAAAAAGAGCAGAAACCCAGATTATTATTCCCCCAACACGCGGAGTTTTTAATTCTTCTTTTTCATTATGTATTTTGTGGAAATCTAATGCGGATGTATCTATGTTTCTGGAATATTTTTTCCACATTTTATATTTATAAAAAAAATGGGTAGCAATTGGAGTAAGTAAAAGACCTAAAAAAAATGTAAATGCTGTCGGCACAAAAATTTTAACTAAATTTAAAAGCATATAGCTAGTATAACATTAATTTTTTTTGATTAAAATGTATACCTATGCTATTGTTCTCAAGTGAATAAAATTAATTTAAAACTCATATTAGCCTTAATTTTATTGATTTTTATATCTCTGCCTATATTTATTTCATCACTTTTAGATTTTAAACAAAAAAAAACACAAGAAGAAAATTATCAAAAACTTTTGAAAGAAGAACAAACTCAAAAAGAAGCAGAAGAGAAAATCTATTTAATGGGTAAATTTGATCCTAATAAAAGAGAAGATTTTGTTTTAATTCCAGTAAAGCACATCACTAACGGAAGTAAAATGTATTTGAGAAAAGAAGTTTTAGACGCTTTCCTAAAAATGCAGGAGGCTGCAAATAAGGATGAGGTAGATTTAAAAATAGCTTCGGCGACTAGAAATTTTATTTATCAGAAAAACATCTGGAACAACAAATGGACAGGAATTATGCTAGTAGATGGAAAAAATTTAGAAAAAAGCATACCAGACGAATTAAAAAGATTTAAAAAAATTTTAGAATATAGTGCTGTCCCTGGTACATCCAGACACCACTTCGGTACAGATATAGATATCAATGATGCGAATCCAGAGTATTTTGAAACAGAAAAAGGTGAAAAAGTATACGAATGGCTTATAAAAAATGTCTCGTTATTTGGATTCTGCCAACCATACAATCCAAAAGGAGGAAATAGGCTAACAGGCTATAAAGAAGAAAAGTGGCATTGGTCTTATCTTCCTTTAGCAAAAACTTTCACTCAACAATACAAAGATCTAATAAAAGATGAAGATATTAACGGATTTCTAGGAGATGAAAACGTAATTGGAGAAGACTTAATAAATAATTATGTGCTTGGAATTAATCCTGACTGTCTTTAATTTTAAAATACTTTTTATAAAGCCCATATTCCGATAATATTTCCCGCAAGGTTAGGGTTACAGCAATGGAGGCAAGGATGGCCAAGTTGATATTTACAAACATCAGAAAATAAAAAACAACCGCACCCGCAAAAGCCGCCATTATATAGCCAGATTTTTTTTGAAAAGCAAAAGGTGCATCCCCCATTACCGCATCACGAAGAACCCCGCCACCAAAGCCAGTAATCATACCCATAAAAATACAAGCAAGTGTTGCAATAATTCCATGACCATTATTATAAAATAAATAATTATAAGTTACTGAAGTTCCAATGATTGCAAAAGCAGCCAACCCGACTGAATCCAGAAAACGAAAAAAGGTAAAATATTTTTTGAAAATATGTGGCACTAAATAAGTTGCAATACTTCCAGTAATCGCAAGTAAAAGATAATTTGGATCTTCAAGATAAAAAAGTGGCGTGCGCCCAATGACCAAATCACGAAAAGTTCCCCCACCCACCGCTGTAATCACACCCAAAAGAACCACCCCAAAAACATTCAATTCACGTCCCCGAGCCTTAAATGCCCCCGCGACAGCAAATGCTAATGTCCCAATTAAATCAAGAATATACATAAATTTATTTTATATTAATTTTCTTCTTTTAATTCCCCAGCTTCGGCGGATAAATCTTCTAAATTATTGGCCGCAATATTAATAGAATTATTAACTTCGCCATAATCTGGCAATTCTTCTACAGATTTTACTCCCATAAAAGATAATAAATCAAAACTTGGCTTGTAAATATATTTTCTACTATCTTTTACATCTGTTGTTTTTTCTATAAGCCCACGAATAGATAAAGCACGCAAAGTAAAACTTGAATTTACTCCTCTAATATAATCAATCTCTGCTCTACTCACACCATTTTTATAAAGAATTATAGAAAGAGTTTCGAGGCTGGCCTTGGAAAGTTCTTTATTAAGTTCTTCTTTTTGTAAGTCTTCAATCAGCTTACTATGTTCTGGCGCTGTGCCAAGGGTAATTTCATTATTATTTTCAATAAGCGCTACTCCTCTATTTTGTAAATTTTCTTTTAAATTCAGAATTGCTGTTTGAATTTCTTCTTTTGAAACTTTCAAAATATCTTGAAATTTTTTCAGAGAAACTGGTTCGCCTTTAAAGAAAAGTATTGCTTCTACCTTTTGTTCTAAATTCATATTTCTTCCTGTTTACTCATAATAATATCTCCTCCATCAGTATCTTGAATTGCATCAAGTATCCCATTCCTTACAAGCTCTAGCATAGCAAGAAAACCAACAATAACAACTATTTTTTCTTCACGGGTAATAGTCTTTCCATTGCCTGTAAAATCTTTAAAATTCATTTTAAGAGAATTTTTTATTCTCTCTGTTAACTTATCTATCATTTCTTCAAGACTTATAACCTTTCGCACTTCTACTTTCGGTAAAAATACTTTTTTAGGCATAGCACCTAAAACATTTCTGGCAAAAGTCATCATTGAATCTTTGGTAATTTGATTATCTGGCAAAAATACTAATACCTCATTTTTCCTTTCTAATGGCGCAAAAATTATTTTCTGACAAAAATTATTTTTTATATTTACACCAAGTTTTGTAAAAAGTTCATAAAGACGAAGCCTCTCTTCCAGATTTTTTATATCCCATTCCTCCTCATTTGTAAGATCTAAATTTGGGAGTAATGATTTTGATTTAATTAAAAGCAAAGTAGAAGCGACAACAACAAAGCTTGAAATTTCAGAGTAATGCAATCCTCCTAATTTATTCATATAATTTAAATAATCTTCCGTCACCACAGACAAAGAAACATCACTTATATGAAGCTTTCGTTTTTCAATTAAATTTAAAAGTAAACCAAACGGCCCTTCAAAATTACTAGTTTTTATTTGAAAAATAGAATTATTAGTTTGATTATCAGTTTGCGTTTCCATTTATCTTTATTTGTATTCCTCAATAAATTTATATAAAAGCCTTACTGGAGTACCAAGAGCGCCAGTAGCGAGGTTTTCCCCCGCTATAGATGTCATTCGTGGAGCTATGTCTAAATGCGCCCATTTGGGAGCTTTTTTGTCTCCGTCTTTACCTTTTATAAATTGATATAGAAAAATTGCTCCATAAATAGCTCCACCATAACGAGAATCTTTATTGTGAACATTTGTGAAATCTCCTATAGATCCTTTTATCTCATTTTCATATTCTTCCCACATAGGCAAACGCCAAACATAATCCCCAGTTTTTTCTCCTATCTCTTCAAGATTTTTTGCCAATTCATCATCATTGGTAAAAATAGCCGAAGCTCTCTCTCCGAGCGCCACCGCTGCGGCTCCAGTTAGAGTCGCAATATCTATAACAACTTCTCCATTATATTTTTTAGCATAAGTTAAGGCATCTGCTAGAATTACCCTTCCTTCCGCATCAGTATTTAATATTTCAATCGTTTGTCCCGACATTGAACGAATAACATCTCCAGGACGATAACTTTTTCCTGATGTCATATTTTCCACGGAAGGAATAAGTCCTATTACGTTTTTTTTTAATTTCATTTTTGCAACCAAGGCAATCGTATGGATTACTGCCGCGCCACCTGACATATCCATATTCATCCCAAGAAGCGACGACGATGGTTTTAAATTTATTCCACCAGCGTCAAAAGTTACTCCTTTACCGACAAGGACAATAGGCTTTTCACTTTTATTACTACCCCAGTATTCCATAATTATAAATTTTGATTCTTCATCTGAACCTCGTCCTACAGAAAGAATGGCTTGCATATTTTGTTTCTCCATTTCTTTTTCACCCAACACTATTACCTTTACTGGTAAATTCTTTACTGCTTCTTTAGCTTTCTTTGCTAAAATTTGCGGAGTCATATCTCCTCCAGGCATATTTGAGAGAGAACGAGTTTTATTTACCTCTTCGACTATCTCATTGCCTTTCAAAATAGATTTTTCTATTTCCTTGTTTGTACCAACAATTATTACTTCTTTAATTAAATTAAATCCTTCTTTGGGTGGTGTTTTATATTCATTAAATTCGTAATTGGCAAAATCAAGCTGAGAACCGATTATCTCACCTAGTTCTTCATTATTTAATTTTATTTTTTCAAATACAAAGTCATTAAAACTAAAAGCCAACTTTTCCACTTTTGCGTTTTTTGCCATTACAACCATCTTACGCACAAGCAAAAAAAGCTTTCGCAAATTCATTTTTTCTATTTCTTCACATTTTAAATAAAGAGTTTTTATTCCATTTCCTGCCTGCGCAGACAGGTCCCTAACAATTTCATCTTTATTTTTAAAATCAATAGAAACAAAAAGCGTATCTTTAGACACTTCTTTTTCGCTATTTTTGAAAGTTATTTTCATGCTTAGATTATATACCTTTTTGGAAAAAATTCAAAAAATATTTTTTTTATAAAATAATTAATAATTTTTAAGAATATGACCCATTTTATCGCGTTTAGTGACAAGATAAGATTTATTATGTTTATTTGATTTTATTTCAATTGGAAGATTCTCTACGACAGTTATGCCATAACTCATCAAGCCCTCTGATTTTTTAGGATTATTGGTCAAAAGTTTTATTTTTGAAATACCTAAATCACGCAATATCTCTGCGCCTGCCCTATAATCTCGTTCATCAATTTTAAAACCAAGTTCTAAATTAGCTTCTGCCGTATCGCTACCTTTTTCCTGAAGTTTATACGCTTTCAACTTATTTATTAAACCAATTCCCCGACCTTCTTGATTTAGATACACAAGCACACCCCTGCCATCTTTTTCTATCATTTCCATTGCTTTTTCAAATTGAGGTCCGCAATCACACCTAAGTGAGCCAAGAATATCTCCAGTCATGCAAGAAGAATGTATCCTAACTAAAATAGGTTCATCTTTTTTCCATTTACCTTTTACTAAAGCTAAATGTTCTTCTCCTGTGTCGACCAGACGATAAGCGTATAAATTAAAATTGCCATATTTTGTCGGCAACTTAACCACAACCTCTCTTTTTATTATATCTTTTTTTTTCATTTTAATAAGACAAGTTCAAGCGCAGCCAAAGCAGCTTCTCCTCCGACATGAATTCTCTTCTTTGCTTGTTTAATATTATTTACTGTAAGCACACCAAAACCGACAGGAATATTGTCTTCAATCATAACTTTCAAAACTCCTTCTTGCGCCATTTTACAAACATAAATAAAATGCGGAGTATCCCCCTTAATAACACAACCGAGAGCAACTAGAAAATCATATTTTTTTGATTTTGCCATTTTATGTAAAGCAAAAGGAATTTCTACGGATCCAGCCACAGAGATTTTTTTTATATTTTTATCAACTGTATTGCAATTTTTCAACATCTGAAGCACATTTTCAAAAAGACCTTCGGTTATTTCAGAATTCCATCTCGCAACCACAATGCCAACTTTCATGTTTTTTCCATTTAAATATTTATATTTTTTATCTTTTATTTGCATATTTAGCTAGTATATCAAATTCTAAATTAACTTCATCTTCTTCTTTTTTAAATTTTAAATTTGTATGTTTTAGAGTGTACGGCAATGTTTTTACAATAAAAGAATCTTTCAGAACTTTAGTGACAGTCAAGCTTACACCTTCCACGGCAATTGATCCCTTATAAACCAAAAATTTTATAAATTTTTTATCGGGTGCTTTTATATCAAATACTTTTGAATTTCCTTCTTTTTTTATACTAAGAATTTTACCTTTTCCATCAATATGCCCGAGTACCAGATGCCCATCAAGTCTGTCTAATAAACGCATTGATTGCTCCATATTTACTGTATCACCTTTCTTTAAAAGACCTAAATTTGTGAGTCTTAGAGTTTCTGGCATATATTCAAATGAAATATCTTTACCAACTTTTTTTATTGTCGAACAGACACCATTAATAGAAATACTTTCTCCTAATTTTATTTTTCCTAAATTATTAAAAATATCAACACAAAAACTGCCATTCATAGATTTTACTTTTTCTACTTTTGAAGTTTTTTTAATTATTCCTGAAAACATAAACTTAAATCTTTTTCTATTTGCTTGATAAGTTCTTTTTCTGTTTTAAAATGTTTATATTCTCTCAAAAATTTGTTTAATGTAAGACTCACCTCTTTTCCATAAGCATCTCCATTATACCCTATTAAATGGGCATCGACTTTATTATTGGGTCCTATCACAATACCGGCTCGGTACAGAACGTTATCCAAAAATGCTTCACCAGCATACACTCCAGCTGGTGGAAATTCTTTCATTTGTGTTTCTAAATTCACTGTCGGAAAACCAAGTTTTTTGCCATAGCCATCACCTTTAATTACCTTACCAGAAATTTTGTATTGCATTAAATTTTATTCAGAAAGTCTTTTATCAATTCGATTCATATCGCGAGGAAAAGCTGTTGCTTCTTTTACGTTTGATAATTCTAACATTCGCGCAGTGAATCGTTCTAGCCCAGTAGAAGAACCTCCATGCGAAGGCATTCCATATTTAAAAGTCTGCAAGTAATAGGAAAATTTTTCAGGATCCATTCTCCTTTCTTTGATACGTTCTACTAGAGATTCATAATTATGTATTCGTTGCGCTCCACTATTTATTTCTAATCCTCGAAAAAGCAAGTCAAAACCGCGAGAGTATGGCGCCTCAGATGGATCTTCGTACGTATAAAAGGCACGTTTAGCAGTTGGAAATCGTGTTATAAAAACAAAGTCTGAACCTTTTTCTTTTTTTGCCCATTCGCAAATATTACGTTCATGTTCTGGCTCCATATCAGGAACATGCTCTACACCGAGAATGTTATGCGCTTCTTTTAATGTAAGTATAGGAATTTCATTTGGCATAAGTGGTAAAGCAGTGTTGAATCGTGTAAATATATCGGCATATTTTTCACTTACTGTCTGCACTACATCATGAATAATTTTTTCTAACACCGCCATAGGCTCTCGCTCATTTTCAATAAACCCCATTTCAAAATCAATACACGTTGCTTCACTTAGGTGTCTAGTGGTTGCACTTTTCTCGGCTCTAAAAATTTTTGCAACAGTAAAAACACGCTCAAATGGACCAACCATAATTTGTTTATAGAATTGAGGGCTTGTAGCAAGAAAAGCGGTATGGTCTTTAAAATATTCCAATTTAAAAGCAGCCGCGCCCCCCTCAGCATCTCCTCCAACCAGTGCTGGAGCAATAAATTCTATAAAACCTTGTTGATGTAGAGAATTTCTATAAGCATCAAGGATTGTCGCTTGCATTTTAAAAATATCTTTGGATCGCTCTGTTCGAAGCTTTAATGGTAAATAATCTAAATACGTATCAAGATTAACTTCTGCATTAAGTTCAAATGGTAAATCTGTAGCCTGACTAATAACTTCAATCCCTATTACTTCAAGCTCAACGTCTCCATTTAATACCCCAGCTTTAATATTTTTCTCTGGACGCTTGTTTACAATACCAGTAATTTTTAAAACCCATTCAGAACGAATTGTTTTTGCTACTTCTATCGCTTCAATATGATTTGGTAAAGTAACGCATTGCACTTTACCTGTCATGTCCCGCATATCAAAAAAAACCATCTTGCCTTGATCGCGCCTAACATCTACCCATCCAGCAATGATAATCTCTTTCCCAATATGTTCTTTTAAATCTTTGATATATACTCTATTTTTCATAATTCAATTTCACAATAAGTATTTTATCATAAAATAAATAAAATAACAGCTAACTAAATATACTAGTTGACTTTTAAAAATCTTCGTGTAATATGGATACTAATGAAATCAAATATTAACAATGGTAGTTTCTTTTATTTTAGTTTCTGGACTAAGGGTTCCAGAGCTGATTTCTGCTATTGTTAAAATAATTCTCAAATTAAACGAACAATATTAGAAACGAGCCCTGGAACGGCTCGTTTCTTTTTTATATCTAAAAAAGAAAATAGTTCATCGAAAAATAAAAATCATCACAACAATCTAACTAAAAAGGGAGGGCAAAATCGTGAGAAAACAAGAAGAAGACAAAAAGGTAGTAGTCCCATTCAACCAAGGTCGTTTGTTAATTCTGTCCATGGAGGCAGCAAAAAACAACGACCAAAAAAAGATTGAAGAGATTCGAAAAGAAGCCGAATCTCTTGGCATCCAAATGAAGTTGTGATGATGATGTTGCATCAAACAGCCGTCTTGAACATCTCAAGACGGCTGTTTTACTTTTTTGTAAAATTTATATATTTACCCCGATTTTTTCTCGTACTTCGGACATTTTTTTTGAGGCGACAATTTTTGCTTTCTCTCCGCCCTTTTTCAAAATCTCCAGCACTTTTGGAATATCTTTAGCAAATTCTTTCCTCCTCTCTCGTAAAGGTGCTATAAATTTTTCCAAATCCTCTATCAACATTTCTTTAAGTTCTTTGTATTTGCCAGATTTTTCTGCGTAAATCTTTTTTAGTTCTTCTTCAGGTCGGAAAAGTTTATGAATTGCATAAACATTTTGAGGAATGCCACCACTGGAATCAGTCACAATGCTCATTACGCATTTTTTAATTTCTTCATATTCGGCAAAAAGCGGAATGGTGTTGTTGTAGCTCTTTGACATTTTTCTGCCATCCGTACCTAGAACTATCGCAACTTCTTTTAATATCATTGGTTCTGGTAATTTAAAAATCTGACTTCCTTCCCCATAAACATTATTAAATTTTTCTGCTATATCCCGAGCTATTTCTACATGTTGTTTTTGGTCGGCACCTACCGGTACTAAATCTGGACCATACATCAAAATATCCGCAGCCATTAGTACAGGATAATTAAAAGTGCCTACGTCAATTTCTTTATTCTTCGCTTCGGCATCCTTAAAAGCATGCGCACGCATTAAATATGGCATAGTAATAATTGTATCAAAAATCCAAGCAAGCTCAGTGTGCTCCGAAATATCGCTTTGTTTAAAAAATGTCACTTTTTTAGGATCAAGGCCAATTGCCAAATAATCAAGCAAGACATTTTTTATATTTTCCTTCATTTCTTTTGGATTTCGAAGAGAATGCAAAGCATGATAATCAGCTATAAAAACATAGCCGTCGTGTTCATTTTGCAGATCAACGAACTGCTTCATCGCCCCAAAATAATTGCCAATATGCGGTTTCCCTGAAGGCTGAACACCTGATAAAAATACCTTTTTTGACATATAAATATATTATCATACTTGTCCACATTTTAGTAACATCTTTGTTAACTTTTGAGCTTTGATAAAAATTCTACTATGCTAGAATAGCGGAATGGTAAGAATAATAAAAAATAATAATCTACGCATTCCACCTCAAAGCATTCCTTCCGAACAAGCGGTACTTGGCTCTATAATGCTACGCAAAGACGCTATGCATGAAGTGGAAGATATGATAACATCAGACTCTTTTTATGTTGAAAAACATAAAAAGATTTTTCAGGCAATGCTCGATTTATCGGTAAAAAATGAACCAATAGATATGCTCTCACTCTCTACAAAATTAAAAGAACAAAAGCTTCTTGAAGTAGTAGGTGGCAATCAGTATTTAGCTGAAATTGTAAATGTTGTTCCCTCTAGTACCAACATCAAACATTATGCTGATATTGTACAAAAAAAATACGTTCTTCGAAGTTTAATAGAAGCGGCAGATTATGTGTCTGAACTTGCTTTTGAAGAAGGCGACGATCATATGGATGATATTTTAGATATGGCGGAAAAGAAAATTTTTAACGTAGTATCATCTCCTAAGAATCAAAAATATATAAACTTAAAAGATGCTTTACCAGAAGCCTATGAGCGTTTAGAAAAATTACACGAAAATAAAGGAATGCTTCGTGGACTCGCAACTGGATTTAAAGATTTGGATACGGTGCTCTCTGGATTGCAAAAATCAGATTTGGTTATTCTAGCAGCCAGGCCAAGTATGGGTAAGACTACCCTCGCTTTAGACATAGCGCGCATGTCTGGAGTTTTGCATGAAAAATCTATTTTAATATTTTCCCTAGAAATGTCTTCTCAACAATTGGTGGATAGAATGCTCTCCGCTGAATCACGAGTTAATGCTTGGAATTTGCGTACTGGGCGTCTATCTTCTGACCGAGAATTTTCTCAATTGCGTGACTCCTTAGATAAATTAGCTAAAGCAAAAATTTATATTGATGATCAACCTGGAAATTCTATTGTTAAAATGAAGGCTCTTTCTCGCAGGCTAAAAGCAGAAAAAGGATTAGACCTCATCGTCGTAGATTATTTACAGCTAATGACTACTTCCAAAAATTACGATTCAATGGTTAACCAAGTTACAGAAATTTCAAGATCTCTAAAGAGTCTAGCCAAAGAATTAAATGTGCCAGTACTAGCACTCTCCCAGCTTAGTCGCGCCGTGGAATCTCGTGGGGGCAAGCCTCGCCTTTCTGACCTTCGTGATTCCGGCTCTATTGAACAAGATGCAGATGTCGTAATGTTTATTCACCGAGAAGATAAAGGAAAAGATGAATCAGAAAAAACAAACATTGCCGAAATTTTAATTGAAAAACACCGTAACGGTCCAACTGGAAAAGTTGAACTTTATTTTGATGAAAAAACCACCACATTCTTGAACCTTGAAAAAAGCAGTTTGAGTGAATTTGCTCCGTCAAAAATAGATGGAGAATTGGATGAATTCTAATATGGACATAATAGATAAATTAACTGAAGTTTTTAAAGAATTCCCTGGCATAGGAGAACGACAAGCAAAACGCTTTGTTTATTTTTTGATGTCCAAAAATCCTGCTTATGGTGAAAATTTAGCAGAGTTGATAAAAGATTTAAAAAAAGAAACAGCTCAATGTAAAGAATGTTTTAGGTTCTTTATTCTAAATAAAGAAAAAAGAAATTTGTGCGAAATTTGTGCCAATCCACACACCGATTCTTCTACATTAATGATAATAGAAAAAGATTCTGATTTAGAATCTATTAAAAAAAGTAGAGTTTATAATGGAAAATATTTTATTTTAGGTGGACTTGTACCAATCGTAGAAAAAACTACAAAGAGCCGAGTGCGAATTGAAGAATTAAAAGCAAAAATCGCAAAAGAAAAAGAATTAAAAGAAATCATCCTCGCCTTCTCTATCAGCCCTCAAGGTAACCACACTGATCAATATGTACGTGAGCAATTAAAAGATATTACTGAAAAATTAAATATAAAAATTTCTTCACTCGGCAAAGGCCTCTCCACCGGCACCGAACTAGAATATTCAGACAACGATACTCTTAAAAACGCCCTAAAGAATAGACAATAACCCCGTCACTCGCGAGCGACAGGGTTATTTATTTTATAGAAAGAATTTTTACTTTGAAAAATGACTGACGGTGGCCATTGCGACGCAAGTAGCGAGATTTCTGTTTGTATTTTATAACCATAATTTTTCGAGCACGGCCAATTTCCACAATTTCTGCCTCTACTTTTGCTCCTTTAATATATGGTGTGCCTATAGTAGTATCCTTGCCATCATCAACCAATAAAACATTGTCAAAAGATATTTTATCCCCTTTTTTGTACTCAACTCCTATTGTTTTTATTTTCTCAATAGAAACAAGGGTCCCTTTAGAGACCTTGTATTGTTTCCCACCTGTTTGTATAACTGCGAATTCCATAAATTACATATTATATGAAATTTCACAAAAAGGCAATACTTTGCTATAATCAGTTATATATGCAACCAAAAATTTTAGAAAAATATTTTTTCTTTGGATTCTTATTTATAACTTTAATTTTCACTTTTTTAATTTTTCGACCTTTCTGGATCGTACTGATACTCGGAGCTTCTTTTTCAATAATGCTTTATCCTATATATGAATGGCTCAATAAAAAACTTTCAACTAACTGGTTTTCTTCCCTTCTCACTTTATTCTTTTTTATCATAGTACTCTGTGTTCCACTTTTTGGTGTCGGATCAATCGTTTTTAATCAATCTCAAGATCTTTATCATTCTGTTGTAAATAATGGAAATATCTTTCCATTTATTACTTCTATTGGAGACAAAATTAATCAAATATTACCAAATGGCATATCTTTTGATATAAATGAAAAAATTTCAAGCCTTATTTCTTTTTTAACAAATAATATTGCAAATATATTTACTGCTACATTATCTGCTTTATTCTCATTTATATTATTACTTTTATCTATCTTTTATTTTTTAAAAGATGGAAAATGGTGGAAAAAAACAATAATTAAGTTAAGTCCACTCTCAGATGTTAATGATGAAAAAATAATTGAAAGACTTTTTCAAACAATAAATGGGGTAATGAAAGGAACTCTTCTTATTGCTATTATACAAGGTATTTTAATGAGTACAGGACTTACTATTTTTGGTGTACAAAATGCCGCAATATGGGGTGTAGTAGCCGCTATAACATCACTCATACCATCTGTTGGAACTGCAATAGTCTCTGTTCCAGCTATAATTTTTCTTTTTGCCACAAATCATATCATCCCAGCTATTGGTCTTACAATATGGTCAACAATAGTAGTAGGAACAATTGATAATTTCTTAACTCCATATGTAATTGGAAGTAAAATAAATATTCCTCCATTCTTAATCCTTTTTTCTGTATTAGGTGGTATCGCTCTTTTAGGACCTGTAGGTGTTTTAATTGGTCCACTCTCTGTAAGTCTCCTTTATGCCTTAACTGAAATATATCAAAAAGAATTTCAATAAATAATTAGCTTTTCAAAATGCCATTAAAGTTTTACAACACCTTAAATCGAGAAAAAGAAATTTTTACTCCGATAGATCCGCCTAATGTCGACTTTTATTCTTGCGGACCGACAGTTTACAATTATGCGCATATAGGAAATTATCGAGCATACATTTTCGCTGATATATTAAAACGGGTTTTGCTTTATGAAGGATATAAAATAAAACACATAATGAACCTAACAGACATCGATGATAAAACTATCCGTGAATCACAAAAGGAAGGAAAAACATTAAAAGAGTTTACAGAATTCTATACAGAAGAATTTTTTAAAGACATTAAAACTCTAAATATTTTAGAACCGACAAAATTTACAAAAGCTACTAACTATATTCTGGAAATGGTAGAAATTATTAAAAAACTCTTAGACAAAAAGCTAGCTTATAAAAGCGCAGACGGAAGTATATATTTTGATATTAAAAAATTTAAAAATTACGGAGCACTTTCACACATCATATTAGAAGAACAAAAAGAGAATGCTGGAGGCAGAATAAAAAAAGATGAATATGAAAAAGAAAACGCACAAGACTTCGCGCTTTGGAAAGCTTGGGATGCTCAAGATGGGAATGTTTTTTGGGAAACAGAATTGGGAAAAGGACGGCCTGGTTGGCATATTGAATGTTCCGCAATGTCTATGAAAAACTTAGGAGAACAAATAGATATTCATACAGGTGGAGTAGATAATATCTTTCCCCACCATGAAAATGAAATAGCTCAATCCGAAGGAGCAACAGGAAAACAATTTGTAAAATACTGGATGCATAATGAATGGGTACTGGTAGATCAGAAAAAGATGGCAAAATCTTTTAATAATTTTTATACTCTACGAGACCTAATAGCAAAAAATATAAATCCTTTAGCTTACAGATTTTGGCTTTTAATGGCTAATTATCGCACTAGGGTAAACTTCGTCTGGGAAGCCCTAGAAGGAGCAGAAACAGCCCTAAAACGCTTATATGGACTATATTTAGAGCTTGGAGACGAGATGGGAGAAATACATAAAGAATATCAAAATAAATTTAAAGAATACTTAGAAGATGACTTAGATACTCCAAGGGCATTATCTTTATTGTGGGATGTTATAAAAGATGAAAATATGTCTAATGGTGATAAAAAAGCGACCATTTTAGACTTTGATAAAGTACTCGGGCTTGGTTTTGAAAATTTAAAACATGAAATAATTCCAGCAAAAATTTTGAAACTAGCAAAAGAACGTGAAGCAACACGCAAAAATAAAGATTTCAAAAAATCCGACGAAATTCGAAAAGAAATTAATTCTCTAGGTTATGAAGTAAAAGACACAGCACAAGAACAAAAGATTTCTAAAATTTAATTCTTTCTGGAAAAATCTTTTTGTGGTAAATAGAAAATACTATCGCTAGATTTATTAATATATTATAAACACCGAAAGAGTAGATAGTAAAAATCCAATTTTTGATTATAAGTAAACCTAAGGTGTTGCTAAAAATACCTGCCAAATAAACAGTTGACGTTTCGGTTTCCGGAAACTTCCAAGATTTCGCAATTGTCGGAATAGCCGCCAGTCCGTCGCTTAATATAGCAAAAATAATTGCAATTCCTAAATTATGAGTTAACACATAAAGCACTAAAGCCATTAAGCTAAGTATTCCGCAAATTATATCCAGTTGATTTATTTTCCAAATAGAATTTTTTCTAAACAGAGAAACAATTATTACCAGCAATGGACCAAAACCTGCCATAAATACTGGCAGCACAGAAAGACCCGCCCCGGCTTTAAGTTGAAAAAATACGGCAATAAACGGAGCTAACGCCCAAAGTAACCAAGAAACTAGATTGGGTCTAGTATTGCCATAAAATATATTTTTAAAATAGAAAAAATATGCAATTAAGCTGACAAACACTCCGAGATAAATAATATTTTCTGGAATCATTTTATATCCCCTCTTTTTTTAGTTCTTCTATTGTTGCACGAGCTTGGCGGGAAAGCTTGGTTGGGAGTTTTATGTTGAGCTTAATTAAAAGATCTCCTCTTTTATTTTTAGACATGTTTCCTATGGGCACACCTTTGCCACGAACACGTAAAATTTCATTTATGGAAACACCTTCTGGAATTGTAACTTCAATCTCTCCATCTAAAGTTTGAATAGGATATTTAACTCCCAATAAAGCATCAGAGAGTTTTAAATTTAAATTCATCACTAAATCATTACCCTCACGCTTGAATACAGGATGCGGAGCCACATTTATTTTTATATAAAGATCCCCCGTAGTGCCTTTAGAAACTGCCTCACCATAACCTGTCATACGAATCATCTCGCCATCGCGTATCCCCGCAGGGATAGCAATAGAAACTTCTTCTTCGCGTCTTAATACTCCTTTGCCTTTACATTTATCACACATTTCGTGTGGTACTTCACCTACGCCTAAACAAACTTCACAAATTTTTGTACTAGCAATATTTCCAAAAATTGTTCTTTTTGACTCGCGAATTTTTCCTTGACCATTGCAATGTTTACAGCTTTCTATTTTGGAACCGATTTTTGCGCCGGAACCATTACAAGTGAGACAATTTGAAGTTTTAGTAATTAAAATTTTTCTATTTATACCAAAAATAGAATCTGAAAAAGAAATTTGTATTTCAGTAGATATATCCCTACCTCTTCGCACTTCTTGCCTTCCACCACCCATTCCACCACCAAAAAAATCACTAAAGATATCATTGAGATCAAACTCCGCAGAACCATTTTGGAAACCTCCAAATCCTTGAGAAAAGTCAAAACCCCCAAAACCACCTTGTCTTGGGTCGCCATAGCCTCCAGTGGAGGCACCTCCCATATTTTCGAAACCTGATCCATATTGATCATATTTTGAACGTTTTCCATCATCAGAAAGCACCTGGTAAGCTTCATTTGCTTGCTTAAATTTTACTTCATTGCCTCCTTTTTTATCGGGATGATATTTTTGCGCCAACTTATAAAAAGCCTTCTTGATTTCATCCTTAGAAGCACTTTTATTAACGCCTAAAATATTGTAATAGTCTTTATTCATAAGCTTATTTGACCATTATATCATAGGTTCAGCTTCTTGTGAAGCTTTATTTTTTTCTCTTTCTTTTCCCTCGGGCATAGCCTCACGGGCGAGTCTTTTAGCTCTTCCTTCAATAATTGCTTTTTCTTCTGCGCTTCTAATGATGGTAGCTTCTTCTTCAGCGATAAGTTTTGCCGCATCACCTTTTGGTATTGAATATTTTCTGCGAGATGATGCTATAACCTCCTCTCTGTATGATGGATGAGTCGGCGGAAGAACTCGTAATGTCTCAGCAGAAAATGGATCATAAGATTCACCATCAATGGTCATTTTTATATAAAATTCCCCAACCGCCAGATTAATCATATCTTTAACATCAAATAATGGCGCAAATTCGGGTTTCATTTTAACTGCATCTTCACCACCAATCCGAAAAGTAATAACACTCCCGCAATTACCTAGGACTGCTTGGTGCACTTTTGGTAAAATTTGACCAACATATTGATGCGCAATGGTTAAATTTAGCGCATACTTCCTGGCCTCCGATAAAATATTTTCAAAAGTTTGCGTGACGACATTTTGGAACTCATCCACATACAAATAAAAATCTACTCGATCTTTTTCTGGAATAGCGGCTCGTTCCATTCCGGCCTGTTTTATTTTGGTCAAAAACATTGACCCAAGAAAAGAAGAATTTTCTTCTCCCAGACGACCTTTGGAAAGATTGATTAAGATTATCTTTTGCTGATTCATCAGTTCGCTAATATCTATTTTATTTTGTTTCTGTCCAAAAATATTTCGAAGTAATGGATCAGAAAGGAATTGTCCAAGTTTGTTTACTAATGGAATAATAGCATCAGTATCAAATTTTTCAGACCAATCCGCGAATTCTATAGCAAAGAATCTTTTAACCATGTCATCCGTAATATATTCCACGACTTTCTGTCTATAATTTCTATCCGTCAACATTGAAATCATCCCCCGCATTGTGGCATGTGGATAATCCAAGAGCGCTAAACAGGTAAAACGAAAAACGTGCTCCAAACGAGGTGTCCAATTCGCTCCAAATTGTTTTTGAAAAACTTCAATTAATCCTTGCGTCAATTGAAATTTAAATAACGGATCTACATTTGCTAGTGGATTGAAAGAAGCCGGAAAATCCAAGTCTGTAGGATCAATAATACAGACATCTTCAATGCGCTCTTTTGGTATATAGTCAAGTATTGCATTTATCTCGTCTCCATGCGGATCAATCAAACAAATACCATGCCCATAGGTAATATCTTGACGCATAAAAAGCTCAAGCAATTTGCTCTTGCCGACACCAGACTTCCCGACTATATAAAGATGCCTTCGTCTGTCTATCCTTTTTATTCCAAAAACAAATTTCTTTTCTTCTAGTGAAGCGACATAATTTGTCCGCCCAATGAAAGAAACATCTTCAGGGTTAACTTTCCCAAAAACAGGTAATTCTGGTGGTGGCGGTCCGTATTTTATTATTTGAACTCGATTCGGCTTGGGCATAAATTACTTATACTGTAACATAAATTTATAAGAAAATGGTTCAGTATATTTTTCCAGAATCTTTCTCTCATATAAATCCAATTTGTCATAACCTATGATGAAATTTTTTACAACATACCATTCTTCTCGTCCGCCTGGAATAATATCTTTAAATGATAAAATATTATCTACAATGTTTAACGCTCTTTCTTTAGAATTATTAGCGGCTTCAATTTTTCCAGAATCATGAAAAGAAAACAGTCGCCCAATTTCAGGATACAAATTTGCCATGTAAAAAAGTGAATTTTTTTCCATATTATTTCAAATCAATAAATTTATAAATAATTTCTGTAGCTTTTTTTATTACTTCTTCGTTATTTATATTCCTAGAACGATTGCCAAAATTAGGTTTTATATTTACCATTGAATCAAATTCCAAAACTCCGTTTTTATCTTCTTCAAAACGGATATTAAAACCCCATATATCTTCAAACTTAGAGCCAGTGCCAGTTAATAATTCAGAATCTTCAATATGATAATCACCGCCTAAAGCAACCCTACCGCTCTCTATGTCTACTGCGCCTTTTATCATTGTGCCATACCAAAAATCCGCCAATTCTTTAACTTCATCTATGCCAATTTTAGTGCTTAATATTCTTATTCTGGCATCCATTTTAGTATTTTAACATAAAATTTAATATACTTCTGCTGGTTGGTAAGAGGTAAGATTTATTCCAAAATTTTTCTTAAAATGTCTTCTGGAACTTCTGGTGTTTTAGATTTCTGAGATATGGGAGTAGCTGACTGACTAGCCTTTATCAAATCTTTTAATTTATTCATATCTTCTGAACTGGCAGCTCTATCTGCGTTTACTCGCTTTATTGGAACTTCATTTTTAATTTTATCTTTCAAAGAGTCAAGAGAAATTGTTTCTGGAATTGGCTTTGCTTCAACTACTTTATTTAAAATATCTTTTAATGCCGAAGTATCTCTATTTATCGGATGAATAGGCTTAGGCCTAACTGGAACTGGAACTTGTTTAGTAAAAATTTTTTTTATAGACTTAAATACACTAGGTTTACCCGCCACATAGGAGAGCCTGTTTGTCGAAGTAAAATCTTTTTCTCCTCTTTCTTGATATCTATGCTCTTCTTCTATATTTCCATTTTTTTGTTTAAATTCTATACCTAAATCAGCTAATGGTTTATAAAACTTAGATTCATCATATTTAATTTGATCCTGTCCTTTTTTTTCTATTTTTACTTCCCCAGATTTTATTTTTGCAATACATTCTTTACAATAAACTGCTCGTCCCGGCTCTGGCTTAAATGGTACAGTCGCTTCTTTTTTACAAAGAGAACAAATAACCGGAAATTTTTCCATACTTCCACTGCCAGTGTCCGTTTCATTGCCAAGGGACATTCCACTCCAGTTATTAATCTCCCGTTCCACCACTTCTTTTGATTTACAATAAAGTTCACGAGAAGATTTTATTACTTCTTCTTCTACTTTCTTATCACCTGACTTTACCATTGGAGGTAAGGTCTTAGCGGAAAATGGACGGGACGTTACGCCATCGATCATTAACTTTAAATAAATTTTATAGTTCGGCAAATTTACAATATCAGAAGGAGTAAATTCTGGGTCAAATTCTTTTTCTAAAAAGTCTGCATCGTCAGAACCAACTCTAAAAACTATCATTGTACCAACGTTGCCAAAGACCGCATCCCGAACGGCCGAGCTTTTATCCGCCACTAGCTGAGCAGTGTATTGGTGAGCCACCGTCAGATTCAGTCTGTACTTTCTAGCTTCAGACAAAATACCGGCAAAAGCATCAGTTACAAAGTTTTGAAATTCATCCACATAAAGATAAAAGTCCTTGCGATGGTCTTCAGGAATACGCACGCGTTCCATAGCAGCCAGTTGAATTTTGGTAATAATCATCCCTCCCAAGAGTCCAGAATTATCTTCCCCAATACGTCCCTTAGAAACATTCACGAGAAAAATTTTCCCATCGTTCATAATATCAAAAATATTGATGGTACTCTTAGATTGACCAACGACATTGCGAATAATAGAAGTAGAAAGAAATTGTCCGACTTTATTTTGGATCGGGGCAATCGCTTCATTGCGAAATTTATCCTGCCAAGCTTCATACTCATGTACCCAGAAAGCTTTTATCACTGGATCTTTTAAATTGGTAATTATTTTCTGACGATAATCTTTATCTACAAGCATTCTAGGAATTCCTAGGAGCGTCGTCCCTGGAGTATCCAGTAAGGCTAAAATACAATTATTTAAAATATATTCCATTCGTGCGCTCCAAGCATTCGCCCAGATTTTGGTAAAAATACCCATCAATCCAGACGCCACTAAATGTTTATATTGTGGGTCAATCAATTCTAAAACATTAAAACCGATATGATAATCCGCATCCGCTGGATTAAAATAAACTACATCTTTCATTCGGTGGGACGGAATAGCTGAAAGAACTGCTTCGACAAGTTCTCCGTGCGGGTCAACGACACAAACCCCTTCGCCGTTTTGAATATTCTGAAAAATCATATTGAACATCAAAACCGATTTACCAGTACCAGATTTTCCGAGAATATAAACATGCTGACGCCTGTCTTTGCGCTTAATGCCAAAAAGCTGATTTTTATCGCGAAAAGTCGTCAACCCTAGGTAAGTAACGTCTTTATTTATAGGTATTTCTGGGAGTTCAATGTGGGTCATATAGATATTTTATAACAAAACAGCTCTTTTTGCTAATTTTTACTTGACTTTTTTCTAACACTATAATATACTTATTGAGTAAATGCTTTCCTTGTCGAAAGCTCCGAGAAACCCCCGCAAGGGGGTTTCGTTTTTTATATAATCTTTCCTAGTTTTATTTTTATTTCATTTAATTCTCCATTTTCTATTTTCCCCATAAGTCGCAATATCCTTTTTGCATCAAAAAGTCTAACTTGCGACAAAATTACAGTTGAACCTGGAAAAGAAATCAATTTGTGATAATATTTACCTTCCTTGTTTTCATTAGATGTTAAAGGAACTCCTAAAAATATATTATTGTTGAATTTTCTAACTATTAAAATAGGCCGCTCAAAACTAGAATGCTTGCCATCCTCTTCGTCTCCAATATTTTTACCAATAGAAGCAAGCCAAATATCTCCTTTATGAAAATAAACTCGTCCTCCGTTTGAAAGTTCTTTTTTCTTGATATTCCAATTATCAAAATCCTGATTCATAATCATACGCATTTGCAATTTCGTTCCGCTTCTCCGCACTTCTGGCATTTTACCTGCATCATTGATTTTTCTGCACATTTGTTAAAATGCAAGGGGTAAAAAAAAACGGCAGTGTATCCGCATTTGGGACATTTGAATCCATCTCCATCTCCGTGACAAACGCCGCAATGTTTTGAAGATAAATGTGTTGCTGGGTTATAAATCATATTTATATTTTAAACTTTACCGTTGGTAAAAGCAACAGTTTTCGCAAGAACGGTTCTTGCGAATTAACCAAACATTAGCCAAACCAAAAAGCCCTTTTATAATGCTTTTTGGTCACTAGAAGATATCCTCTCGTTTCTTTTTCTTTCCTCTACACCATCAAGAATTTTCTCTATATCTTTGAATTTTTGATTATCTATGATTTTATCTCCTAATTCGCAAGTTTCTTTTAACTCTTTTTCAAATTCAGAGATAGATATTTGAAGAACTAACTCATGGAGAACATTATTTCTTTTTTCTCTATATTTATGAAGAGTTTTTTTTGGTTATCATCTATAAGATCACTTTTAAACAGAAAATCTATTAATTCATTTAAACCGAATCTTCTAACTCTTTTTCTTAACTCGACAATCATTTTGGCTTCCTTGGCACCCTTCTGTCTGACATCTTCCCAATATTTATAATCTGCAAAGATTTTTAGTAATCCTTCAATGTAAGCACTTTGCACTAAAAAAGCTTCAAGATATTGTTTCTTTAGATAAGATCCTTTAATATGATCAACTAATTCTATCCTTCTCATAAACTTAAAATTTATATTCTAACAAAAATTATTCTTGTTAATTAATTTATTGAGTTTGTTTTGTAAGGGGTAATTTCTCTAATATTTCGTGAACAAGTCCAAGATCTTTTGCTTTTTCAGCACTTAATATTGTACTTTTCTGTAATAGTTTATTAATTTCCTTTTCCTTTTGACCAGTTTCTTTCGAGAGAATACCAATATGTCTTTTTAATAAATCCTGGAATATAGCTAAGGATTCTTCATGATTATGCAGTGTTGTTGTTTGAGCTCCAGTTGTAAATGTTCCTTCGTGTAAAAAGAATCGACAGCCTTTTATGGCTATTCTTTTACTGCCAGCAGAATAGATAATATTTGCAGCAGAATCAATTTGACTAAAAGCAATTGTCTCAACTTCGATTGAAAGTGCTTTTAAGTATGAATATATTCTGATAGCAGAATCAACATCACCACCGGGAGATGATATAAGTATTTTTAGTTTTTTTATATTAGAACCATAAATCTGACCATTGACATAAATAATAAGATTATTAGCAGTATTAACATCAATTCCTCCCGTTATTGTGTACCATTGTTCTTCCATGTTTTTTAATTATTATTTTAATTTATATACTTATGCTTTTGGCTCTTCCCCTTCAGGACCTTTTTCTTTAAATTCCGCATCTTTGACTTCCGGATTTTGCTCTTCGGGAGTTTTTGGAGATTGAGGAGTTGCGCCGGCTTTCGCCATGGCTTCGCCTATTTTAGACATTTCGGCCGAAAGTTCTTCGGTTGCTTTCTTGATTGCTTCTCCGTCCGTGCCGTCTTTCACGCCTCGCAAGGCAGTTATTTTTGCATTTACTTCATCTTTTAATTCTGCTGGAATTTTTGCTTCATTATCTTTTAACGCTTTCTCCGCCGTGTAAATAATCATCTCGGCAGTATTTTTCACTTCAGCATTCTCTTTTTTCTTTTTATCTTCTTCAGCATGAAGCTCAGCATCAGCTTGCATTTTTTTAATATCTTCGTCTTTAAGTCCAGAGCTTGCTTCAATTTTTATAGATTGAGTTTTTCCTGAAGCTTTATCTTTTGCAGAAACATTTAAAATTCCATTTACATCCACATCAAAGGCAACTTCAATCTGTGGCATTCCACGAGGTGCCGGTGGAACTCCGTCTAAAATAAATCGGCCGAGAGATTTGTTGTCGGACGCCATTGGACGCTCTCCCTGCACAATGTGTATTTCTACCGAAGTCTGATTGTCAGCAGCGGTAGAAAATACTTGAGACTTAGAAGACGGGATAGTAGTATTTCTTTCAATTAATTTTGTAGCTACTCCGCCCAATGTCTCAATACCTAAAGATAAAGGTATCACATCAAGAAGCAAGACATCACGAACATCACCCTGTAACACACCTGCTTGGACGGCTGCGCCAAGCGCTACGACTTCGTCAGGATTAATGGACATATTAGGAACTTTACCAAAAAGAGTTTGCACCGCAGAGACTATTGCTGGCATTCTTGTTTGACCACCTACCATAATAATTTCATTTATTTCGTTCATCTTAAATGGTGAAGCAGAAAGAGCCCTCTTAGTAATTTCAATAGAACTGTCTATGTATTCTTTAGCTAAAGATTCCAACATCACCCGAGACATTTTCATCAATAAATGCTTTGGTCCAGAGCTATCTGAAGTTATAAATGGTATGTTGATTTCCGTTTCAATGGTAGTAGAAAGTTCATGCTTAGCTTTTTCTGCTGCTTCTTTTAATCTCTGATGCGCTAGAGGATCTTTTATCACATCAATCCCAGACTCCTTTTTATACTCTTCAGCGATCCAATAAATTATTTTTCTATCAATATCACCTCCACCCATATGACTGTCTCCATCTGTGGATTTGACTTCTATCACATCATCGCCGATTTCCAGCACAGACACATCAAAAGTTCCTCCGCCAAAATCGTAAACAACAATCTTTTCATTTTTCTTTTTATTAAATCCGTAAGCAAGCGCTGCGGCTGTTGGTTCGTTAATAATGCGCTTCACATCAAGTCCAGCAATTGCTCCAGCATCTTTTGTAGCCTTTCTTTGCGCATCATTGAAATAGGCCGGTACGGTTATTATCGCTTCCGTAATTTTTTCTCCCAGCTTCGCTTCAACATCAGATTTTATTTTTTGTAAAACCATTGCAGAAATTTCTTCCGGTCGATAAAATTTATCTGACATTTTTATTTTTACTCCGCCTCCATCTCCTGCTTCAATTTTAAATGCCGCCGTCTCACGATCTTTTTGCACTTCTGGGTCATCAAATCTGTGCCCCATATAGCGCTTGATTTCAGCAATTGTATTTTCTGGATTTGTAACCGCTTGTCTTTTTGCTAGAAGACCAACAATCCTATCTCCGTTTTTTGCAGTAGCAACAACAGAAGGCGTCGTACGATTGCCTTCCACATTCTCAATAATCTTCGGTGCGCCTCCTTCGATAACAGCGACTGCCGAATTCGTTGTACCCAAATCTATACCTATTATTTTACTCATACGTTATAAGGTTAAATTAATAATTAACATTTATTTTGCGACCACTAATAATTTGTATAAATAGAGTATATATGATAGGATATGTGTATGTCAAGTTATTCAAAAAAGATACTTAAAAAACTAGCTGAAAAGCCAGCAATTTCTGTAAAAGATCTGAAAGAAAATGATATTAAAACCACTTATGCAATTTCTCGTGCTTTAAAAAACTTAGTGGAAAGCAAGTATGCAAAAATTCATGAATCAGGAAGACAAGATTACGTAAAAATTACTCCCCTTGGAAAAAATAAATTAAACACACTACTATTAGAGAATGAAGGTGCGCTAGTTCCACAAAATTGGGATGGATTTTGGAGAATTATCCTGCTGGACCTGCCAGAAAACAGAAAGAGTGAACGTGAGTCTCTGCGCTATCTTTTAAAAAAAGCTGGTTTTGTTTGCCTAAAAAATTCCGCCTGGATTTCCCCTTACCCTTTTGAACATTTATTTACAAATATAAAAAAAGATTTAGGACTTACAACAGAAATGATGATAATCGTCACCCAATTTTTAGACGAAGAAACAAAAAAAGTTTTATTTGAAACTTTCGGAAAATAAAATTAATTTTATTTTTCTACTTCTTTGTATTCATACACATTTACCCTAGCTGGACGCATCACGCGTTCGCCGAGTTTGTAACCTTTTTGAATTACATTCGCAACGGTATGGTCCTGTTCTTTTTTATCTGTTTCTACGACATCAATAGACTGATGTATGTTTGGATCAAAACTCTCCCCCACTTCACCTATTGCTTTGACCCCATATTCCTCAAAAATACCATTCATTTGGGAATAAATATATTCTACACCCTTACGCCAATTTTCATCTACTTTCTCCCAGGCCTCTTTGTTGACAAAAGCCAGATTAAAACTGTCTATCACGGACAGAAAACGGATTAAAATCCGCTCCCGCATCACTTCCGAGAAATTAACCTGTCTTTCATTTTCTTGTTTTTTGTAATTAATAAAATCCGCCCGCTCTTTCTGCCATCCAGTCAAATATTCTTCTTTTTCTTTTTGACATACTTTCAATTCCGCCCTGAATTTCTTCAGAGTTTTCTTTAAATCTTCTTCCCCATCTTCATTAAATTCAAATTCAAGAATTTCAGCTTCATTTTCAGGTGGAGTTTCTTTCTTTTCTTCTTCATCGCTCATAGTTTTATTTTAGCACAAATTATCTCTTACTCCATTGAGGTGCCTTTCTAGCTTTCTTCAATCCGAATTTTCTTCGTTCTTTTGCCCTAGGATCACGCTTTAGAAAACCTAATTTTTTCAAATTTCCACGTAAAGTAATATCTGATTTAATAAGAGCTCTAGCTAACCCATGACGAATTGCCTCTGATTGAGAATGAATTCCGCCGCCAGAAACATGCGCTTCTACACCCCATTTTACATTTGATTTAGCTCCACCAGTTGATATTCCTTTTATCATAGGGTCTAAAATTAAACGACGCTGATCTTCTGTTTTAAAATATTCTTTAGCATCTTTGCCATTCACAGTAAAATGAGCTTTAGTCTCCTCTGTGATACGCACTCTAGCGGTAGAAGTTTTACGTCTTCCTACAGCTTCAATATATTGTTGTTTTATTTTTTTAATTGATATTTTTTCTGCCATAAAATTAATCTTCAATTGTTAAATTTTTCATCATAACTCTTCGTAATTTATTATCAGGAAGCATTTGAAATGTTGCAAGCTTAATTAATTCTTTCAATCCTTTTTTCTCTGCTGTTTCTGTGCCTTTTAAAATGCGAAGCCCCCCGGGAATACCAGAATATCTAGTGTGATAAATTTCAGCTAATTTCTTTGTGGTAATAAGAAGCTTACTTGCATTGATTACTTTTACTGGAAAACCCGAATAAACATTACGCTCAAAGGTTGCCTTAGTTTTACCCATCAAAGACATCGCCACTTCGCTGGCAACCCTTCCTAAGGTTCTGCCATTTGCGTCTATTGTTTTGATTTCTGTTTTTTTCATGATGTTTTTATTATTAAACAAATTCTATTATTGCCATCTTGGCGCCATCTGACTTTCTAGCTCCTAATTTTAAAACTCTCGTATAACCACCTTTTTTATCAGCATATTTAGGAGCAATAACATCAAAAAGTTTTTTAACTTCAGAACTACGGTTTGAAAGCTTTGCAATTATAAGTCTGCGCGTAGCCAAACTACCACCCTTTGCGCGAGTTACAAGCTTCTCCATAAAAGGTCGCAATTCCTTTGCCTTCGGTTCGGTTGTTTTTATTTTTTCTCGCATGATCAAATTAAGCGCTAAAGAATTTAAAAGTGCTTTCTTTTGTGTTTTATCTCTACCAAATTTTCTTATATTGTTGTGGTGTCGCATACAATTAGTGGCGTTAAGCTCGTAGTTATTCTTTTAAGTTCAAACCAAATTTATTTAAAACTTTTTTAATCTCTGAAATACCTTTTTCTCCGATACCCTCAATCTCAAGTAAATCTTCTCTTTTCTTTCGAGCAAGCCCTCCAAGTGTTCGAATATTTGCAGAAGTAAGCGCATTTAATGTTCTTGTAGAAAGATCCAAGCTATCTGTACGAGTCTTTAAAACATCAGCAAAATCACCTCCTTTTTTATCTTCTGTTTCACCCCTATCTTCTTCTTTAGAAACCTTTTTACTAATTTTAACTTCCTCTTCTGGCTCTTTAAAATCAATAATTGCTTTTAATTGATTTATCATAATTTCAATAGAAGATGAAAGAGCTTCACGAGCAGAAAGTGTGCCATCTGTCTCGATTGAAATTCTTAAACGATTATGGTTTGTTTTATCTCCGACACGCATATTTTCAACTTCATAAGCAACTCTACGAATTGGGGAAAAAATTGCATCAACAGCAATAGTGCCAACATCCACTTTTTCTTTTTGGAAAACTTCTTTTGAAATGAAACCTAGCCCTTTTTCGATTTTCATTTCTATATTCAAATTTACCTTGCCAGTAACTTCAACAATATGAAGTTCAGGATTTAAAATTTCTACTTGTCCGCCAGTTTTTATATCTCCCGCCAAGACATCCTTAGGTCCTTTTATAGAAAGTGTAACCATTTGAGGTTCATCGGAAATCATTTTAAAACGAGCTTTTTTCAAATTTAAAATCATTACAATAACATCTTCTTTAATTCCATCCATTGTCTGAAATTCATGACTTACTCCATCTATTTTAATAGAAGTAATGCTAGCGCCAGGAAGAGAAGAAAGGATTATCCTTCTTAAACTATTTCCAAGAGTATGGCCATATCCAGGATACAGACCATCTATTTCAAATACTCCTTTGTTGCCCTCCTCTAAAACAACACGAGGTTTTGAAGGCATAATAATTTTATATTCAGGCATAATAATTTTTTAATTAATTTGTAATAATACTTGTCCGCTTCTAGCGGAATAATTTAACGACTGTAAAATTCAAGAACGGCATTAATATTAAGAAATGTTTCAATATTTTTTGGCTTGGCTAAAATGCGTCCTTCCATATTATTTAAATCAAAACTAACCCAAGTTGGAGCTGTGTAATCTTTTAATCTATCTGTAAGATTTTCAAAAATTTTCTTTACCTTACTTCCTTCACGAATCTTTATAACATCTCCAATCTTTACTTCATAAGAAGGAACAGTTACTCGGTAATTATTTACAATAAAATGCCCATGAGAAACCATTTGTCTAGTAGCGCGACGAGAAGCGCCGAGACCCATTCGGTAGATTACATTATCAAGACGAGATTCAAGTCCTTCGTAAAGCTTTTCTGCTGTTCCAGCACCTTTAGTGCCAGAAACTTTTTTAACATAATTAGAAAGTTGACGTTCTGATATTCCATACGAAAAACGTATCTTTTGCTTTTCGATAAGCTGCATTCCATACTCTGTAGGAGCTTTTGGACGTTTTCCTCCAGGTAAAGATTTTACGGAAACAGCTGAAAATTTGGCAGTTTGACATTTATCATAAACTCCAGGACCAAGTCTTCTACAAATTTTAAATTTTGGTTTTGATATCATAAATTTTTTATACTCGTCTTGGCTTCTTAGCTTTTGGTCCATTATGAGGAACTGGTGTAGCATCTAGAACAGAAGTAATTTCTATCCCATGAGCCATAAAAGCTCTAACCGCTGGTTCACGTCCAGATCCAACCCCTAAAATAACCACATCGGCATCTTTTACACCAAGAGCTTCTGCTTTACCACCAATAATATCTCCTACCTTGGAAGCCGCAAATGGAGTTCCTTTTTTTGCCCCCCTAAAACCCAAACTGCCAGCACTTGACCAAAATAACGAATTGCCTAATTTATCTGAAAAAACAACCTTAGTGTTATTAAAAGTAGCTTCAATATGTAAAATTCCAGAATTAATTTTCTTTTTTGGTGTTTTTCCTGCCTGTCCGGTAGGCAGAGATGGAACTTTTTTTACTTCTTCTATTCCAGCTTCTTCTTTTTTCACTTTTTTTGTTATTTTATCTTTTACCATTTTTTTATTTTAATAAACTACAAACTGTTAACCTTAAGTCTTACTTTCTTTTCTCTTGCCTGACGCCATTGTTTTTCTAACATTACCTCTAACTGTTCGAGAGTTTGTTTTAGTACGCTGTCCACGAACGGGCAATCTTTTTATGTGACGTATTCCTCGATAACTTTTTATATCTTTTAATCTTTTTATATTTGCAGCTGTTTCTCTTTTTAAATTTCCTTCAATTGATATCTTTTCCACAATGGAACGAATGCTATTCTCTTCATCTAAAGTCAAATCTTTAGCCTTTTTACCATGATCAATATTAACTTGATCCAAAATTTTACGAGCAGAAGAAATACCAATACCATAGAGACAAGTCAAACCAATCTCAAGTCTTTTTTCATTTGGCACTGTGATTCCTAATATTCTCATAAATTATTGTTTTTGTTTATGTTTAGGGTTAGAACAAATAATCCTCAAATGTCTGGCTCTTTTAACCATTTTACAATTAGCACAATTTTTTTTTACTGCTGATTTTATTTTCATAACAAGATAAAAGAAAAACAAGGAAAATACCCTTATTTTTCAATACTATAACTTTTTAAAATCTATAATTAATATAATACACTATTCTTTAAAAAATTACAACCTATTACAATCTTTTGATTATTCTACCTTTTCCACCATAAGAATCAAGCACTATCTCAACTGAATCTCCAATCAAAACTTTAATTCTATGCATTCGCATTTTTCCTCCTAAATATGCTAAAATTTCTTTCTCTCCTTCTGTTTTATCTTCCATCTTTACTCTAAATAAAGTAGAGGGCAAAGCCTCAGTGACGACTCCTCTCCCTGTTACTATTTTTTCTTTTCTTGGATCACTCATGAATATATTGTATATTATAGTAAAATTAAAGACTATAGTCAAGACAATAAATAATTTTATTTCGCATAATCCGTTGTTACTTTTATGTTTTTAATTTTACTAGGAAGAAATTGTATCCATGGAGGATTTAATTTTACAAGAACAGAATCAATATTTGGATACTGTGATAAAATTTGACTAGAATCTTTTTTTGGTTTATTTAACAAATCAACAGTGAATTTATCTACGTCAAGTTTCCAAACAATTTTTACAGGTCCTGATAAATTAAAATTTATATTTTTCACACTATCAAATAAAATACTTTCTTTACCAAAAAGAGAAAAAGTTAAATCTTTGATGTTTGGTATAAAAAGTTCACTATTGTCATTATTTTCAATACTGTCTTTTACAATTTTTTGAGTCAGTTTCTGCTCATCAAAAATGATACCATATAAAGTGCCTGGAAGGGTTAAAACTACCGATCCATCAGTGGATATCGGGCCAACCGTAAGATTATCAGTTTTCAAGAATAAAGCATCTTTGTATAATAAAAATCCTGAAATTTGATTAGAAATTTCATTAAAAAGCTTATTTTCTAAAATTGTTTTTAACTCTTTTCCTGTTTCTATTTTTTGTAAGTCACTAACTTGGCGAGCTTTGCCAATAATCCCACCAGTTATATCTCCCATTGATCTACCATAAAATTTTTCATATTTAGTCGTTCCCTTAAAACCAGATATTTTAAAATCAAGCGGAGTACTATTATAGTCTGCTCCTTCTTTTTCTGCATAAATATCAACACTGACTTGTCCAGGAGTATCATTCTTGCTCATGCCTGGAATTACAATCTTTGTTTTTGTTTTGTAAATTTTACCATTTGATCCATCTAAACGTGTATCCACTAAAAGTGTTTGAGGAGATGAACTAAATTTATTATAAAGAATAATCGTACCTTTCGCTTTTTCATTAAAATCTTTTTCTTCCAAATTGATTGTTTTAGACGCATCTCCAGAGATATGGGTAAGTTCAAAAGATAAAATGTCAGTATTTAAATCAAGACCAGCGGACAAATTTTTATTCAAAACAATATCTTTTGTTTTTAAAACAACCGAAACTTCCGCCCTAGAAAATAAAAATGAAAATGCAAAAAAACAAAACACCATAGATACTAATGCCACAAACCAAAGCATATATCGATATTTATTTTTAGAATACTTAATTTCCGCATCAGCTAAATACTCCATTTTTATTGGTTCTTTTTTGGGGATATACTTTTTATTATTTTTCACCCTGACCATGTCTTCTAAGAGATGCTTGGACATAATTATATTGAAATTAAGAAACGATTAATATAAATAGAATCAATAATTAGGAAAGGTTCACAAAATACATTTTCTTTAAACACTGCAATTCCACGAAAAAGCTCTGATTTTAAAAAAATAATTTCAAATTTTGATTCTGTTAAAATATATTGGCTAAATTGTTCATTTTTAATTGTTTCAGAAAAAAAATCTACTAAATCTTTATCGAGAACAATATAAATTGTTGATGGAATAGAAATATCATTTGATAAACTAGCTAAAGAATCTTGAAATTTTTTTAGCCATTCTATTCTTAATTTATTTAAAATTAATGTGAGTTTTTCAACTATAGATTCTTCTGAATGTCCATCTTTAAAAAGAGAAATAAAAGAATCAGCTTCACTCAAAGTACAACCTAAATCAAGAGCAACTCCACGTGTGAAAAAATTACGGCCAAGAGGAAAAGATGTCGACTCTCGTAAGGTATTCTTCTTTACCATAGAAATATCCGTTATTTCTCCACCAATATCTAATAAAAGAAAATTCTCTTGTTTTAAATACAAATCACGCGCTATTGTAAAAAAAGACAAAACAAAAGAAGAAAATTCTATGTGTTTTAAATGAAAATATTTACCTATTGTCTCCTCAATTTTTTTTAATACTTGTTCTCCACTAATAGAAATAAAAAGGTGCATCTTTAATTCTTTAGTTTTTTTATTTAAAGATTCAAGTGTTTCATAACCATTTAACATTATTTTAATATTTTTAAGTTCAATCATACGAACTCTATTATCAGAATTGCTATATTTTAAGGCATGTTCTTCTTTAAAAAATTTTATTTCTTTTTTTATTAATTCATCAGCCAATTTTTCAGTAAACACAAAAGGAGTATTTTTTTTAAAATTAATTATTCTCGTTTGGGAAACACACCAAGGCGAAGCTAGCACGCAAAAAATCTTGGATGGCGCCCCCAAACCTGCCTTATAAATTTTTTCAACAACAATTTCTAGCGATTTTATTGTTGATAGTAAAAAATTATCAATATCAATCTTTTCTTCTATTTTTAGAAACTCCTGAACAGAAAAAATTATTTTAGGAATTCCAGAACTTTGCGCCTCAAAAAGCGCTCCGTCCACAGAAGAAGACCCAATATTAAAAACTAGCACTAATTCATTCTTCGTTTTATTGTTCGAAAAAATACTCATACAGCAATTATAACAATAAATTAGAAATATAAACAAGTTCATTACGGTATGTTGACTTTTATTTTGATTAGTAATATACCTATATATAGAAGTATAAATAGTATTTTGTTCTAAATTTAATAAAAAGGAGAAATGGACATGATGACCATCGGAGAAGCAAATGATTTGCTAACCCCGTATCTTCAACACCCTGATTTTAAGAAACTCGAAAGTAAAACCCCAATGCTTCAGGAGCTAACAACAAAAATCCAAGAGGAAATCAAAAAAATCGACATGAATCATCATCTATTTGGTCAGTATTTTGTCAGGATTAATGAGCAAACAGAACAACTATTTCGCGAATTTGCTACAATCTGTAAACAAAGTCTGAAATAAAATTAAATAGGTCACGTAGCCATCTCGATAGTCATGGATAACACCATGGCTATTTCTTTCCAAAAAAACAAGGGTTACCCTTGTAAAGACAACCAATCAAACAACTCTCTTTTGTGATCAATGGGAGTTTTAAAATACAAAGGAAATACATTTGTATTTATTATTTTTCTTCTTAATCCAACCTCTGTTATTAAATATTCTTGCAAACTAGAATATTTATATTCAAATACAAATTTCAATAAATCTTTAGCGAGTTTTGTAGGATTTTTTTTCCAATTTTTATCAATTAACTTAGCAGGATTAAGATGGATATATGCGTATAAATATTTAAAATATCGATCATTGTCCATATGAGACGACTTAAAAGTACTTTCATAAAGTCTTCCCGTACGTTTATATTTTAAATTAAAATACATAGAGTACGCAGTTAAAAGTTTGAGCATATAAGTCGAAATTCCTTTTTCAATTTTTTCGTACGCTAAAATATGAATATGGTTAGGCATAAAACAATAAGCACCTATGTCAACAATAGTTTCTCCTCTATCAAAATTTTCTTCTAAACTTTTCATTCTTATGGGCTTTTTTGTGTTACATATATACATTAAAAAAAGAAAATATTCATAATCATACTTATCCACAAAAAGTATTCGTTTCTCTATGCCTCGAGTATATAAATGATAATATTCCCCCATTACAAAAGATATTTTTCTAGTAGCCATAATTAAAGTATATTTCAAAAATCCAAAAATAACAAGGGTAACCCTTGTTATTTATCTAAGCACAGCTTTAATGCGTCTAATTCCTTGCGCTACCGCTTCTTCTTTTTGAATCTTAAAAAAACCAAGTTCGCTGGTATTCTTCACATGGGGACCACCACAGAATTCTTTGGATACGAAATTGCCTTTCTTATCTTCTATAAAATAGACAGATACAATTTCTGGATATTTGGCTCCAAATTCCATCTCAGCGCCAAACTTTTCAGCTTCCATAAGTGGCATTTCACGATAGACTACATTCAGATTTCCTTTAATTTTATCATTTACCCAATCTTCCACTTTTTTCTTTTCTTCGTCAGCCAGCTTGTGATCACAAAGAAAATCCATACGTAAACGATCTTCGGTAATATTACTTCCCTTCTGTTTTATTTTTTTATCCACAACAGCCTGAAGTCCAGCCAAAAGCAAATGATGCGCAGTGTGCAGTCTAATTGTCTTTTCACTATGATTTGCCAGTCCACCCTTGAACATACCGGTGGAAGAAGTTTGTGATAATTTTTGATGCTCTGCCATTTTTTTATTGAAACTTTCAATATCAATAGAAATTCCTTTTTCTTTGGCCAGTTCTAGTGTGAGTTCAATTGGGAAACCGTAAGTGGTTGCCAGAACGAATGGATCGATTCCTTTTTTAAATTCTTTTAAACCTTTATTCAAAGTTTCTCTAAATTTACTTTCTTCTTTTCCAATTTCTCCCTTGTCATCAAGAATGTAGACTCCTTCATAAATCTTTTTTATTTTTTCAATTTTTTCTTTTAGTGATTCTTTTGAAAACCTAATTGCCCTGCGAATAAGTCTTCTCAAAACATATCCGCGACCTGTATTTGATGGGATAACCCCGTCTGAAACTAGAAATAACGCTGTTCTTGTATGATCAATTACTATTCTTTCTTCACGTGTTTTTTCTCCATTAAATAAATCTGTTTCGTAGTTATTTTTTTTGTTTTGTATAATTGAAATTAAGCGCTCAAATCCCATTCCTGTATCAATACCCAGTATTGGAAGTTTTGAAAGTTTTGCTTCTCCTTTATCTAATTTTTCTCGGGAACCATCACAAAAATATTCATTAAAAACTATATTCCAAATCTCAACATCTTTACCACTTGCATTCTTGCAATATATTTCAGTAGTTGGCCCACATGGACCAAAATCACCTGTGGGACCCCAAAATACATCCGCTCCATCTTCTTTTGTGTCTTTCATCCCAAGTTCTTTCCAAATGGCTTTGGATTCTTCGTCTTTTGGCACTACTCCTTCACCCTTATAAAAAGTTACGTAGGAAATTTTCAAACCAAGTTCTTTGGTAATAAATTCATGAGCGTACTCTATGGCTTCTTTTTTTCCATATCCTCCAAAACTAAAATTACCCAGCATTTCAAGAAAAGTGTGATGAGTATCGTCCCCTACTTCATCTATATCAGATGTGCGAACGCATTTTTGTACGGTTACAATATTCCTAGTCCCAAAATCTTGATCAGCACTTTCAGGATTAGTATAGTACGGCTTGAATTGCTGCATACCGGCAGTCGTAAAAAGCACCGAAGGGTCATTTTCTGGCACAAGTGAAGCCGAAGGAATTATTTTATGTCCTCGATTTTCAAAAAATTTTAGAAACTTTAATCTAATCTCATCTGATTGCATATACCTTTAATTCACCGGCTGATCTATTTTTTCAGAAATTTTTCTAATAGGTTTTTCAATAATATTTATTAAAATCAATATTAAAAGTACTAATACGGTAACAAGTATAGATAAACTGTAAAATCCAAAACCAGCAGCCATACCGATACCAGCAGTCACCCAAAGCCCGCCAGCTGTAGTAAGACCTCTAAGTTGAGAACCATAAATCATTATGGAGCCAGCCCCCAAAAAACCAATACCAACCACAATTTGAGCAGGAATCATTGTTGGACTAAGACCTGGATAATTTATATATTTTTGCACCATAGCTTCTGAAATTAATACAAAAACTGCTGAACCCAAAGAAACAAGAGCATGTGTTTTCATGCCAGCATCTTTGTGAACAAAAAATCTTTCCATTCCTACTAAAAGCCCAAGCCCTACTGCTGTCATTAATTTTAAAATTATTTCACTATTTTGTGTAAAAAATTGTTCCATAAAACAATTATACAACTACTCCACCACCCAAGCAAATATTACCATCATAAATAACACAAGATTGCCCAGAAGCAACAAGAATAGGCTTAGTGAACATAACTTCTGCCATTCTACTACGCTCAGGACCTTTAGCTTTAATTATACATGGTAAAAATTCACCATGATAACGAATCTGCGCAGTATAAGTTTTATTTAATTCTGGAATCTTATTAATCCAATTAATGTTTTCTAAATTTATTTTTGACTCAAATTCAACCCCCCTTAATCCCCCCTTATCATAGGGAAACTGCGACACATATAAAATATTTTTCTTTATATTTTTACCCACTACGTAATAAGCTCCATCTTTTGAGGTCTTTTTTGTAATTGTAAAACCATGTCGCTCTCCTAAGGTATAAAAAACAACGCCATTATGATAACCGATATCTTCTCCCTTTTCATTTAACACTTTGCCTTTTTTTTCTTTTATATAATGTTTTAAAAATTCTTTTAAATTAACTGCCCCTAAAAAACAAATACCCTGACTATCTTTTTTTTCTGAGACTGGAAGCTTGAATTTTTTTGCTAATTTCCTTACTTCTGTCTTTTTTAAATGACCAATAGGAAATAAAATTTTTCTTAACTGTTCTTGTTTTAATGTCCACAAAAAATAACTTTGATCTTTTAAAGAATCCACACCTTTCGCAAGAAAAAAAGCAGCGCTTTCTTCGGCCTTCGCAACTAAAGCTCGGTCAACCATGTTCAGGACAGAGTGCGAGCCGTGAGAAAGCGTCTGCTTTTTTTCTGCGTAGTGTCCTGTCGCCACAAAATAAGCACCCATTGAAAGAGCTTTCTTGAGAAAGGCACCAAATTTTACCTCTTTATTACACATTACATCTGGATTCGGTGTACGGCCGAGCTTATATTCTCGAATCATATAATCAGCAACTTCTTTTTTATAAACATCTTCAAAATCAAAAGTAAGAAAAGGAATATCTAAAGTTGCCGCCACACGCATAGCATCAAAGCGCTCTCCTTCTTCATTACAGACTAAAAAATCTGGATGCCATGTTTTAATAAAAACTCCAACAACTTTATAACCTTGTTTTTTTAGCAGAGCAGCCGAAACAGCGCTATCCACCCCACCAGAGAGTCCAATAAAAACAGTTTGCTTTTTCATAAATTTTTTAAATACTTTTTTATATTTGTATTATGCTCTGAAAAAGTTTTTGCATAATGAACAACACCATCTTTATCATGAAGATAATAAAGATAAGATGAACTTTGTGGGTGAATAGAAGCAACAATAGCCTTTAACCCTGGATTTCCGATTGGACTTTTTGGTAATCCTTTTATTTTATAAGTTTCAGGCGCCACATCTACTTGAAGTGGCATACCAATCTTAATTCTTTTCCATAAAATTCCAGAAATAATTCCCCTATCTATACCACCCTTTGATTCTTTTTCAATAATTGAAGCCATAATTATAATTTCTTTTTCATTTCTGCCTGAAGAAACAACCTCAGAAAAAAAAGGGGTGAATTTTTTCTCAAAATTGTCACTCATAGATTTTACAACATCTATCTCATTTGCATTATTTAAAAAAAAATAAGTATCCGGAAAAAGATATCCTTCTAAAGATTTTGCTTTAACTAAAAATTCAGCCTTATTAAAATTTTCTAATTTTAAAACAAAAGTATCTGCAATTTGATTAATATTAAAACCTTCCGGAATTGTTACCGTAACAGGCGCAGTGTTATGTTCACCTACAGAAATACGCCTAGCAATTTCAAAAGCAGATAATTTTTTTTCAAACAAATAATTAGCAGATATTAGATGATTCTCTCCACCAAAAATTAACACAAAAGATTCAAAAACAAATCTGGATCTTATCATATGCTCTTTTTTAAGTATAGAAGAAACACTCCGTAAATTCATTCCTTGTTCTATTTGAATAACACTATTAACTGGAAAATCCTCCGGTGCGCTTAAAAATAAAAAGTAAAAAAAAGTAAAAAATATAACTACAAAAAACACATAAAAAATATTTTTTTGTAATTTACTTATCCTGAACATCGGATGTCCAAGTTCGTTGTTTTTTATTTCGTCTTCCATATTTTATATCGGCAAATTTGTAGGAGGAGAAGCTTCTTTAGATTCAATACGTTCAAGAGTAGGAACTTTCAAGATCTGGCCTGGGAAGTGCCAGATGGTTGCAAGTTCTTCAACATTTAAAACAAAAATGTGATGATGAGCATATGCTTTAATTATAGAATCAAAAGGCCAACGCCAAACATGCTTGGAAAAAAGATGATGTCGAAGTGGTAAATGAAAAAAAGCACGTTCACGATATTCATGAAGCATGCGGTTTGCCAACATCATCACTGTTTTTGGAGAAGCAGTGAATATACCGCTATAAAAATCTCCCTGGGCTGAATTTATACGCCAAAATTGATTACAATCAGGCCTAGCGTATTGACGAAAAATGAGACGAATATTTCTTGAATTATTAGTCCTTGTACCAGGCGGATATACTTCTTTTTTGGCTACATACATCACTCGAATACCGGTATCAAAACCTATTTTTGAAGTTTTCGCAGACATCGCAGTGACCACATTTTTATAAATATCAGGAGTACGAATTTCTATTCTTGCTCCATCATCTTTGAGAGCGGTAAAAGGCTTTAATATCTTAAAAATTTCTTTTTTAGCTTCCGCCACCCAATCATGCTTACCAAAATAAGTTCCTTTTGTATGATATGTTTTTTTGGAAGGTGTAATAACAATCTGTACCCACGCCTGTTCTCCTTTTTTGATTGAACCAAAAAACTCTATAATTGGAGCAATGGGGTCAACTTTAAATTCTTCTTTTGGGTCTTTGTCTAATCCAAAATCAATATATGTTTTAATTGGATAAGCTTCGGGTTTAAAAAGTTTAAATTCACATCCCCAAGCATTCCAATCACTCTCCGGAGTAATTGCATCAACTGCTAATGTATAGTCTTCAACCACTTTTACTTGAGCCTGAGGATATTGCGCATACATTTGTGTCTCAATAAGATCCTTGATACGCGTCGGTGTCCGTATATAAAAATGCACTTGTCCTTCAATAGAAACAATCTCTAAAGAAAACCAAAACCAAACTGCTCCCTGCCACCACTCTTCCTTTCCTCCTTTCATACTCCAATGATAAAGAGCATTGGTAAAAAAAAGTTCCATCGCTTTTGGACTTCGTAACACCTCGCGCGGAGGAACTATTTCAAGCAAGACAAAATCTATTCCAGAAATAAAATCTTGCCTGATATAATGAAGCCAAAGTTTCCAAGCCAGCCAGCCTAAAAATATTGTCCCAGCCAAAGCTAAAACTCCTATTTCTGCATTATATTTCCAAACAAAATAACCCAGAATTATAACTACAATCCCAAGCCAAAATTCTTTTATAAAATTAAAAATAGATTCCTCAAATCCTTTTTTAGGACTTTCCTTTCCAGCCATACCTATATTTTAGTATGTTTACGCTATAGTGTAAAGTCCGTTTTTGTTTTTCTTGAAATATTTTGTATTAGCAAGATTCACTAAAATAGTATTTTTTTTGAAATACCTCTCTTTCATCACTCTTTTGACAACTTCATCTTTTGACAATGGTTCTCCTTCTTTTTTGAGAATATCTTGAATAACTTCACGAGCGATACCTGCTTTATATCCCCATTCAGCAAGAGCATACATTCCCCTACCTACTAGAATAAAACGAGAATCTTTAATAAGCTCATTGTGACAAGTTGCATAATGTATTTTCTTGCTAAAAGTTTTAGAAATAGAATCTGCCACTTCTTTAAAGTGCATAGGTGAACCATGGCGTCTCATTACCAAAAAAGCATAATCTTTAACTCCACGAGTGCGAATATTTGGCGAAGAAGCCTTGCCCCATTCCCCTAATTCATTTTTTGAAATAGTTTTAGAAATAGAGAGCCATCTTTTAGCCATCTCTTCATTTTTATACTCTTCAGAGACATCTTTCATTTGATCAAAAAACTTCTTAATCATTTCCGTTTCCGGAATAAGGTCTTCATCTCTTAGACTCGCGTAAAGTTTTCGAAGAGCTTCATGAACCTTATCAGCCATAGCATCATCTACGCTATATCGAGTATGAAAATGCTCATCTTCGCGATGTTTTTTAAAAACATCAGCCAACACTAAAAAAAAATTAATATGATTTTGAGTACTTTTATCTTTAGAAATAAAAGGTAAAAATTCATGTTCAGCAACAATTGACCCTAAATTATGCACTATTTGTTTTAATTCATCAAAAATAGCTTGCTCATTTTTATAAGCACCAGACTTTTTAATAAGATTAATAGCCGCCTCTTCAACCTGACGAACGCGTTCTCTTGTAATTTTATATTTTTTCCCAATCTCTTCGAGAGTCTTTTTCTCCCCATCAGCAGTCAAACCAAAACGATTCATTATGACGTCTAGGGTACGACTAGGTAAATGTAAAGTTATTTTTTTAGTTATTTTTTGAGGTTTGAAAGTTATTGTTGACATATATTATTTTATCTTTTTGCTTTAACTCGATCTAGCTCAGTTAAAAATCTTTTGCGAAGTCTAACAGATTTTGGTGTAATTTCCAGATACTCATCCCCATTCATAACTTCAAGACCACGTTCAATACTCAACGTAAAAACAGGATTTAAGGTTATCGCTTCATCAGTTCCAGAAGCTCGCATATTAGTAAGCTGTTTTCCTTTTGTAGGATTAACAGACATTTCGTCTCCTTTCAAAACATTACCAACCACCATCCCTTCATAAACATCAGTACCGTGATCTACATACAGTATACCACGTTCTTGTAAGTTTGCAAGAGAAAAAGCCACCGCTTTCCCAGAGACCATTGAAGCCATAGAACCGTACTCCCTCTTTTTTATTTCTCCAGCATATTCTCTAAATCCAGTAACTCTTGAACTCATTATTCCCTCTCCTTTTGTATCTATAATAAATTCACTACGATATCCTAAAAGTCCACGTGTTGGTATATCAAAAATAACCCTAGCAATACCTTCCTTTTCCACCATATCTTTCATAATTCCACGTCTTTTACCAATTTTTTCAATAACACTTCCAGAAAATTCCATTGGAACATCAATTACCAATTCTTCATATGGTTCTGTTTTTACCCCATCATGCTCTTTAATGATAACTTCTGGCTGAGAAACTTGCATTTCAAAACCTTCTCTACGCATATTTTCAAGCAGTATTGCAATATGAAGTTCTCCCCTGCCATACACTTTAAAAAAAGAAGGACCTATTTTGTCTCCCTGATCTGGAGAAAAATCAACTTTAAGTCCAACATTGATTTCTAATTCTTTTTCTAATCTCTCTTGGATTTGTCTTGATGTAACAAATTTACCTTCAAGCCCAGCAAAAGGAGAATCATTCACTAAAAAATTAAGAGAAAGGGTTGGTTCATCAATAGCAATATGAGGCAATGGCTCTGCATTTTCATCTTCACATATTGTTTCTCCAATATAAATATCTGGAATTCCAGCCAAAAGAACAATATCACCTGAAGTTGCAGAATCTGTTTCTTTTCTATTTATACCCTCAAATACAAAAAGTTTTGTAATCTTTCCTTTTCGTGTTCCATTTTCTCCCTTAACAAAAACCTGACTACCAGAAACTATTTTCCCAGAATAAATCCTAGCTACTGCCATTCTGCCCAAAAAATTATCATAACCCAAATTAAAAACCTGCGCGGACATTTTGAGGTCAGCGGACCCTCCAGAGGCGGGCAAGACTTTTTCTAAAATTAGATCTAATAAAGGAGAAAGATCTGCTGACTCATCATTTAAATGTCTAAAGGCTTTGCCTTGTCGTCCAATTGCATAAATTGTTTCAAAATTTGCCTGCTCTTCATTTGCGCCTAATTCAAAAAAAAGCTCCAAAATTTCCTCATGCACCCTATGTGGATCAGCTGCCGGCTTGTCTATTTTATTTATGACCACTATTGGCTTTAAACCTAATTCCAAAGATTTTTTCAAAACAAATCTAGTCTGTGGCATTGGGCCTTCTACTGCATCAACCAACAACAACACAGAATCAATTGCGCGCAAAACACGTTCTACTTCTGAACCAAAATCCGCATGTCCAGGAGTATCTACGATATTTATTTTCGTATCTTTGTAGTAAATAGAAGTATTTTTAGAATAAATCGTAATACCACGCTCTTTTTCTAGATCGTTTGAATCCATAGATACTCCCTCGTCTTGGAGACCTCCATTTTGCTTCATCAATGCATCGGTCAAGGTAGTCTTGCCATGATCCACGTGAGCTATTATTGCTATATTTCTAATTTCCATGTTTTTTATTTTTATATTAACGCCTGCCTACCGGTAGATAGGAAACAAAAAAGCCCTAAGGCCTTTTTAAAATATATCTTATAATAACATAACTTTTTATAAACAACAAGTTTAAAAAACTAAAGGATGCAAAAAATGTTATTTTATGTTACTTTATATACACGCGTCGGTGGTAGAGCGGTCAAATACTAGGGACTGTAAATCCCTCGCCTTCGGGCTACGAAGGTTCGAATCCTTCCCGACGCACAAAAAACCTAAACCGTAGATCTCGCTCTCACTCGAAATGAACTTTTGATTTTACTTGCCCGTCCTTTAGCGTGGTCTTTCTTAGTTTCTACAATAATTTCATTATTCTTTTCAGAAACAAAAACCGTGTCCCCTTTGGAAACTTTGTTTGAAATAATATAAGACGCAACTGAATTTAAAATCTTATTTTGAATTAAACGGTTCAGCGGTCTCGCCCCATAGTGTGGATCGTAACCTTCTTTTGCTAAGTAAGAAAGCGCTCCATCAGAAATTTCAAAATTTATTCCTTTAGCTTTCAACCGATCAACTACAACTATAATTCGTAAATTAACTATTTCCCTTAGAGCAGTTTCCGACAAAACATCAAAAACAATAATTTCATCCAAGCGATTCAAAAATTCTGGACGAAAATTATCTTTTAACGCTTCCGTAACTTTTTCTTTCATACTGCCATAATCTTGTTTTTGAGAATTATTAGAAAATCCGATTGATTCCATTTTCTCCACAAATTGCGAGCCAATATTAGAAGTCAAAATTATAATAGTATTTTTAAAATTAACCACTCTTCCTTTGCCATCAGTCAATCTTCCTTCATCAATAACTTGCAAAAGCATATTGAAAACTTCTGGATGAGCTTTTTCAATTTCATCAAAAAGTATCACCGCATATGGACGATGTCGGACAGCTTCTGTCAATTGACCAGCTTCTTCATAGCCGACATATCCCGGAGGAGAACCAATCAACTTAGACATAGAATGTCTCTCTGTATATTCAGACATATCTACACGAATAATTGCATTATCATCATTAAACATAAATTGCCCAAGCGCTTTAGTAAGTTCTGTTTTGCCGACACCTGATGGACCTAGAAAAATAAAAGAACCTATTGGCCTATTTGGATCACCTATGCCAGCGCGAGAACGACGAATAACATCAGCCACACGCCCGATAGCAACGTCTTGACCCACAACTCTCTTTTTTAATTCAGCTTCCATTTTTTCAAGTTTTTCACGTTCTTCTTCAAGCATCTTAGTAAGCGGTATGCCAGTCCAGCGAGCGACCACTTCGGCAATATCTTCCGCAGTAATTTCTTCTTTCAAAATTCTGCGTGATTTTTGCAATTTCTTTAATCGCGCAAGTTTTATATCAAGTTCTTTTCGAAACATGGGTATTTTTCCATAACGTAATTCAGCAGCCCGAGTAAGGTCAGCTTTCATTTCCGCATCTTCTGCCTCCAAACGAACACTTTCAAGATTTTTCTTGATATCTCGAATTTCTAATACAATTGACTTTTCATTTTGCCATTTTAATTCCAACTCTTTTGTCTTCTCGGACAAATTACCTATTTCTTTATCTATTTCTTTAATTCTATTTTTTATTTCTTTTTGTTTATCTTTTTGCTCGAGAGCAGAAGAGCCGATTTCTTTTTTAAGCGCTTCTTTTTCAATTTCTAAACGCATTGTTTTTTTATTTGCATCTTCTAAAATCGGTGGCTTGTTTTCAAGCATTATCTTAAGCGAGGAAGAAGCTTCATCAATTAAATCCACAGCTTTATCTGGTAAAAATCTATTAGTAATATAACGAGAAGAAAAATTTACCGCTGCCACTATGGCATCATCAGTAATTCGTATGCCATGAAAAAGTTCATATCTTTCTTTAAGCCCGCGAAGAATTGCAATTGCATCTTCTGTGCTAGGTTCATCAATATAAACAGGCTGGAAGCGACGCGCTAAAGCAGGATCTTTTTCAATATGTTTTTGATATTCTCGCAAGGTCGTCGCCCCAATGGCTCGAAGTTCGCCACGTGAAAGCGCAGGTTTTAACATATTTGAAGCATCCATTGTACCTTCAGCCCCACCTGCGCCCACAATTGTGTGAATCTCATCAATAAAAAGAATTATTTTTCCAGCAGATCGTTCAATCTCTTTCATAATGCCCTTTAGTCTCTCCTCAAATTCTCCACGATATTTTGTACCAGCTACAAGCATTCCTAAATCAAGAGAAACGACTTCTTTATCTTTTAAAGATTCCGGAACATTATTTTTTGCAATCAACTGAGCGAGCCCCTCCACGACAGCAGTTTTGCCAGTCCCCGCTTCCCCTATCAAGATAGGATTATTTTTTGTTCGGCGAGAAAGTATCTGCATTATACGGGTAATTTCATTATCCCGACCAATAACTGGATCCAGTTTATCTTCTTTGGCAAGTTTAGTTAAATTACGAGTGTATTTTATTAACAATTTAAATTTCTTTGGTTCGGAAACATCTGTAATATTTTGACTGCGAAGTTCCTCCAAAACTTTCAGCACTTGATCTTTGTGAATGCGAAATCGCGCCAAAATCTCGCGCGCTTCACTCGTAACTTCAAGAATTGCGATAAAAAGATGCTCTGTCGAAACAAAGTCATCTTTCATAAATTCTGCCAATTTAGCCGACTGTTCGATAACTTGCGCCAAGTCAGGATTAAGATAAATCTGATACGAAGGTGAAATAGTACTGCGTGTTTCTGGCAATTCAATTAACTCTAAAACAGAATCGGTTAAAAGCATTGTATCGATTTCCAATTTATCTAAAATAGAATTTACCATAGATTCATCTTGTAGTAAAAGCGCGCCGAGCAAATGAAGTGAAGAAACGTGGTTCATCCCACGTTCAATAGCCAGCTCATGGGCTTTTTTAATGGCATCTTTAGCTTTAGTTGTAAATTTATTTAATGGTGGCATATAAATTTTTTAGAGTGTTTTAGGTACTGTTATATCTACTGGTTTTAAGACATCATTAATAGTTTTGATTGAAGTAAAATTTGTCACATCACTAAAAAGAGCGATACCAAGAGCTTCTCCGTCTAAATTCAGAACCAATCCCCCAGCATTTGATTTTGTAACACTAATATCAACATTTTTATTTCCTTCATAAATAGAAGAGGAGATGCTGTTGCCTAAAACTAAAACTTTCTGCCCTATTTTCATTTTATCTAAATCTCCGAAAACTGGTACTGTAAAAGCTATTTTATTTTTCTCATCAAGCGGAGATCCAATTTTTAGAAAAGAAAATCCAGATTTATCAGTAGAAATAAAATCTGCTTTGAATTTTCCACTGTTATTTTTTACATAATAAACTCCTTTAACAGGAACAAGTGTCGCATCAGTAACAATAATCCCATCAGTGGAAACTGCAAATCCTCGTCCAGCTGAAACTTCAGCAGCTTGAAAGTTTGCATCTTGTCCTTCTTTGGTTATAGAAAATACAGCTGATTGATTTTTCGCAATCGCATCCACGACTAAATCTTCTTCTTTAACAACTACTGTTTGTGTGATTGTCTTCCCTTCCACTTGCTGAATTTTCTCAATAGTTTGCTGAACAATGCGATTGACAGGCGCAGTAAAAGACGCTGGCGCTTGTTGCATCAAAGTCACAGTTGTTATGCCTGTAGCAATAGAAGTAACAAAGCTAAGTAATATAGCCAATAATATAAGTTGCGTCTTGTTTAATTCTTTAATATCCATGCTTCAATTATACCATTTTTTTAGTTTTGTCAAAATTTTTGATAAAACTTTTATAGTATAAATAATATCTTTTTTTGTCGTATCTCTACCTAAAGAAAAACGTACTCCACCTATTTCCGGATCTGCCTGAGAATTTCCTTTAGGATGCAATGCTTTTATCACATATGAACCTCCGCTCTCCCAACTTTTGCAAGCACTTTTAGCGGAAGCCATTATTCCCCGCGCTGATAGTTCAATAACTAAAAGGTCACTTGGAATTTTAGGAAATGTAATATTTATATTATTTGGCAATCTATTTTCCAAATCACCGTTTACTATTAAATTTTCGCCAAAGCCTTGCTTTGGCAACTTTTGAAGTTGTTTTATAAAATAATCACGAAGATTGATTAAACGTTTTGTTTCTTGTTCTTTAATATTTTGTACTGATTTTAACGCACGAGAAAATTTTAAAATCTCCGGTAAATTTTCTGTCCCTGGACGCAATCCATACTCTTGGTCTCCTCCGCCAAATACTTTCACAAGCTTAATATTTTTTCTTTTATAAAGAATTCCCACTCTACCAGATCCTTCTATTTTTGAACCAGAAAGTGAAAGTAAATCTACACCTAATTTTTCAACATGAAGATCTAAATAATTTACCGCCTGCACTGCATCAGTGTGAAAAAATGGAAAAATACTTAAATTTATTTTTCTACAATATTTAATTATTTTTGCAATTTCTTTTATTGGCTGTATCGTGCCGATTTCATTATTCGCATACATTACTGAAACAAGCACAGTATTTTTCTTAATTTCTTTTTTTATTTTTTTAGGATCCACTATTCCGTTTATCTCAACTGGCACAATTGTTATTTCCACTAGTTTTCTTTTTACCAATAACTCAAAAGTCTCAAGCACTGAGGGATGTTCTATGTTCGTAGTTATGATATGTAGTCTTCGGGTGTTGGACACCAAATCTTCGGGTGTCCAACACCCGAAGATTACTCCTTGTATAGCAAGATTATTACTTTCGGTTCCTCCACTTGTAAATATAATTTCTTCTTTACGAACACCTAAAACATCTGCCACATCATTACGGGCATTTTTCAATTTACTTTTAGCTTCTACTCCCAATGCATGTATAGAGCTTGGATTTGGAGATGCTGAAGCCGCATAATCCATATATATTTTCTTTGGCTTTTTATTTGATTTAGGCATAAAAATAGTATATATTGAAATTACATGAACACAAAGCTTCAAATTGTTTTTTTTATTTTTGTTAGCATTACCATTTTATTTGGGGCTGTTTGGGTAATCATTACTGAAAAACGCTTAAAGAGATTTTTTCTTGGGAAAAAAGCAAAAGATTTAGAGGATACTATCATTTCACTAGAGCGGGATCTCGCTGAACTAAGTAAAGCGAAGAACACCATGCAAAAAGATATTGCTACAATAAATGCCAAACTTAGAAAAAGCATATGCGGACTTGAAACAATACGTTTTAATCCTTTCCCTGATCAAGGTAGTAATCAAAGTTTTGCAATTGGAATGCTAAATGAAGAAAATGATGGTTTAGTAATTTCAAGTTTATATTCTCGTGAACGAATGAGTATTTTTGCTAAGCCTGTTAAAAATGGAAAATCTGAATACGAACTCACAACTGAAGAAAAAGAAGTTTTGAAAAAAGCTCAAATATAATGGAAAAAAATAAACAAAAAGAAAATATAATGAATCGTCCACCTGTTGTAGTAATTATGGGTCATATTGATCATGGCAAATCAACTTTACTTGATTATATCAGAAAAACAAACATAGTAGAAAAAGAAACTGGAGGGATAACTCAAGCGATTTCTGCTTACGAAGTTGTCCATCAAAATAAAAAAATAACTTTTATAGATACTCCTGGGCATGAAGCTTTTTCAAAAATGAGAGAACGTGGCGCCAAAATAGCAGACATCGCTATTTTAGTTATCTCTGCAGAAGATGGTGTAAAAATGCAAACAATTGAAGCGTGGAAAACTATCGTGGAATCCAACACTCCATGCATTGTCGCCATAAATAAAATAGATAAGCCAGGCGCCAATATAGAAAAAACAAAACAAGAATTAGCAGAAAAAGAAATTTATTTGGAAAATTATGGAGGTAAAATTCCTTTTGCAGAAATTTCTGCAAAAATTGGCACAGGAGTAGATGACTTACTCTCACTTATTCTAATTCTAGCAGAAATGGAAAACTTAACTGGAGACGGTTCTTTAGATGCTTCTGGTTTTGTAATTGAAGTAAACTTGGATTCTAAACGTGGAATAATGGCAACCTTGATCATAAAAAATGGATCCATAAAAAATGGAATGACTATAGTAGTCGAAGATGCTATGTGTTCCACGCGTATAATAGAAAATTTTTTAGGAAAAATAATAAACGAAGCTACTTTCTCTTCACCTATACGTATTGTAGGTTTTGATAAGATGCCTAAAGTGGGCACGCAATTTAAAACTTTTCAAAAAAAATCAGATGCCGTAAAATATATAGAAAATTGGAAAGAAGGAAAAAATCTTGAGAAAACAAAAAATAAAAAAGAAGAAAGTAATAAAAAAATAATACCAATAATACTAAAAGCAGACGTCTCTGGTTCTATTGAAGCTATTGAGAAAGAAATTGCTAAAATAAATGACGAAAATGCTGAATTCAAAATTGTATCAAAAGGTATCGGACCTATCACTGAATCTGACATCAAGGGGGTATCTTGCGGAGCTGATGTAATAGTCATAGGATTTAATGTAAAGACAGACAAAAGTGCACTTGAAGTTGCAGAAAAAAGAGGCATCACTATATCCTTTTTTGAAATTATTTATAAAATGACAGAGTGGCTTGAAACGCAAATGGAGGAAAAAAGGCCAAAAATTGAAACTGTGGAAGTGACTGGCCGGGCAAAAATTATTCGTGCTTTTAGCCGTACAAAAGAACGCCAAATAGTAGGAGGCAAGGTAACAGAAGGACAAATCAATCTAAACAGTACCATCAGAATAATGCGTCGAGAATTCGAAATTGGTCGCGGAAAAATTATTAATTTAGAAAAAAATAAAACAAAAGTCAGCGTGGTAGACGAAGGTTCTGAATTTGGAATGATGATTGAATCAAAAATAGAAGTTGTCGCCGGAGACATACTAGAATCATTTTCAATGATACAAAAATGACAGAAAGAAATGAAAAAGTAGCAAATCAAATCAAGAAGCTCTCAGCGCAGTTTTTAGGACGCGAAAATAATAAAACTTCACTCATCACCGTCACTTCTGCGACCACCTCTCCTGATTTAAAACGAGCCACTATATTCATCACCGTACTTCCAAACTCTAAAGAAAAGTCTGCCTTAGATTTTGTAAAACGAAAGCTTAAAGATTTACGAGAATATTTGAAAAAAAATATGCCGATAAAAATAATTCCTTTTCTAAATGTAGCCATAGATCTAGGAGAAAAAAATAGGCAAAAAATTGACGAATTGCTTCGAGAAAAGTAGGATATAAGAACGGCCTGGTAGCCAAGAGGCGTGAGCGTAGCGAATATGACATTCCTCTGCGCAGAGGCTTAAGATTAATAAGTAAGTTATTTAATTAGATAAGTATCGGCCTGGTAGCCAAGAGGTAAGGCATTCCTCTGCAAAAGGAATATACGGCGGTTCGATTCCGCCCCAGGCCTCAAAAAATTAAATAGTTTTAATTTTTTGCTAGTTCGCTGAAAGCGAAATTGCCGATGTGAGACAAGGTCGAACAGGCAATAAGAAAAAAAATATGTTAAAATATTTTAGGATAAATAATTTGCCCGAGTGGCGGAACAGGTATACGCGCACGACTTAAAATCGTGTCTCGCAAGGGATGTGGGTTCGACCCCCACCTCGGGCACACAATTAAATAATTTGCGCCCTTAGCTCAGCTGGTAGAGCAGATCCCTCTTAAGGATAAGGTCGAAGGTTCGATCCC